>Ga0209581_1000434_pt1 | contig 90862 bp, 78 predicted proteins | sample Coa_R2_FD_187160 | JGI IMG/M metagenome (GOLD analysis project Ga0209581, IMG submission 187160) | Surface soil microbial communities from Centralia Pennsylvania, which are recovering from an underground coalmine fire - Coalmine... | ecosystem: Environmental > Terrestrial > Soil > Unclassified ...
ACGCCGCAATTGGAGCGCTCGAACGCTTGCGGCTGAGGCTGTAGGAGTGTACTTCGTCCACAAGCGCGAGGACATTCTCGACCGGCGTCTCGGGAAGAATGCCATGGCCCAGATTGAAAATGTAGCCCGGCTTTCCAGCGGCCAATTTGAGAATTTCGCGCGCCTGCCGGCGCAGTTCCGCTTCGGGAGCAAACAGAGCTACAGGATCCAGATTGCCTTGAACCGCGAACTTGCTGCCGAGCATCTCGAATGCCTCATCGATCGGAATGCGCCAATCCACCCCAACTACCTCGGCGCGCGTTTGCTTGATCGCATCGAGCAGTGTCGCCATGCCGGTTCCGAAGTAGATCACGGGCACGCCTGTCGCTTTGATCTCCGCAATGAGCGTGCGCGTGTGCGGAAGCACGTACCGCAGATAGTCGGGAGGCGAAAGACAGCCAACCCAACTGTCGAAGACCTGTATGGCGTCGGCTCCGGCTCGCGCCTGTGCCGCGGCGAAGGGCGAGAGCACGCGAATCAGCCGCCGCATGAGCTCGTCCCAGGCTTCCGGATCGCGGTACATCAGGCTTTTCGTGTGAACGTAATTCCGAGAGCCTCCGCCTTCGATCATGTAGCTGGCTAACGTGAACGGAGCGCCGCAGAATCCTATGACAGGAAGCCGCTCGCCAAAGTGGCGGGCGACAATCTGAATAGATTCGGCTACGTATTCGAGTTCCTCGGCACGATCGGTCTTAAGCTGCGCGACGGCTCCTGCATCGCGCAACGGACGCGCGATCTTCGGCCCATCGCCTTCGACAAACTCGAAATCCAGGCCCATGACTTCGAGCGGCAAGAGAAGGTCGGCAAAAATGATGGCCGCATCGACTCCCAAACGCTCAGCGGCAGTGATGGTAACGTCAGCCGCAAGCTCGGGGGTCTTACAGATCTCAACGATGGAATGCTCTTTGCGGACCTTGCGGTACTCAGGCATGTAACGCCCGGCCTGGCGCATGAGCCAGATGGGCGTCACATCCACCGGCTGCCGGCGGCAAGCGCGAACAAAGCGGGAATCCGGAGCCGACATCGAATCGAGGTTACCACGCCGAAGCGAAACAGAGGGGCGGCTCCGGACCGGGCTAATCCAAGTCTCGTTTAAGAACTTCGGTACCTGCGCAGGAACTCGGAGGCTCTAAAGCTCAAAACTTGGCCAACCGCACGCGCACCACTTCAGGCTGCTCGTGGAATCGAAGGCCGCGATCTGTCTCGTCGCCATTCCACAGGCGAAGGCCTTTCCAATGACCTTGTTCGTAGGTCCCCTGCTCAGCAGAGAGGATCTGCATTCGCAATCCCGGAAGCTTGCCGGGAACGTGGAAGCTGACGCTGGCATCGACCCCCGTCACCAGAAATTCGTCGGCCCCGAGCTGGGCAATGAGTGCAACACCATGAGCATCGCTCGTTCCAGGCGGACGGCGCCCATCGCGTTGAGGGAAGCCATACGCAACGGTCGCCTGCCAGCTACCAAAATCGATCTCCTGCTGCGGCTGACCCGGCTCCTCGACGGATGCCTTGAGTTTTCCGTCAAAGTTCCATTGAGCGATTTCGTTGCTCATGGGACCGAGCAGAGCGAAGTTGCGCGCATGCGCTTTAGGGACCTCGCTTCCGGGAGTATCGCCGTCCGGGTGATCGATTCCAAATGGAGAGAACCCGATCGCGCCGTCTCCGAGGGCATAGAAGAGAAACTTGCCAAAATCGTCCCCGCGGCCGGTTTCGGGAATCCAAAGAGGATTATCGGGTCGAGCGTAGGCGTGCAATACGTCGCGATAAATATCAGACTCACTGTTGTAGATGTCAGGACCAATCATGTCGATTGCCGGGGCCAACGTGCGCCAGAGCCCGACGTACTTTTGCACTGCTCCGCCACTCGGATATTGAATGCCTGGAATGGCCATGCGCCTCTCGGGTAGCTCAGCAGGCGGGTAACTTAGCCAGACATTGATGTAGAGCGGAATGGGGAACTCGGCTTTCCCTGCGGCCGCAATTTCATTTACATATTTGGCCTGGTGATAGAGCTGAAACATTTCATCCGCGTCTGCTCCAAACACCTGGTTCCATGTACCGGCGGGCTTATGAACGACATTTAATAAGTCGGCCGGAACCTGGCCGGCAAACTGCGCGTTCGCCGTGGGAGAGAAATCGCGCACGCTGCCGATGATCCCCGACTCGTTTTCTACCTGGACGAGCAACACCGTGTGCTCGGCCTGGTCCAAAGCTTTCAGATGACGCATCAGGGCAACGAACGCCGCCTTGTCCGCCTGAAGGGTCGATCGTGAATTGGCAGAAAGTACGTCGATTGGCTCTCCGTCTCTGTTGATCACGCGTGGGAATCGCTTGGTATCAGTCTTCACCCAATCGGGAACGTAGTGCATGTTTCCGTTCTTCCACGTGCCGAACCACAGCAGGTCTACATGCAGATTGTGCTCGCGCGCTCCCTTGACGATTGCATCGACATTCCCAAAATCGAACTGGCCTTCGCGCGGCTCCATCTGCTCCCAGTACACCGGCGCCTCGACGGTGTTGGCGTGTAGTTTGGCGAGCGAATCCCACACCTGCGGCAACTCAGAAGGCCACGCGCTCGAGTTATGAATCTGGCCTCCCAGAATGAGATAGGGATGACCATTGACGAGCAATGCCCAGCGGCCGTCTTTCTGAAGCAGCCGGGGCACCTCCGCAGATTGAAGCAATGAGGGAGTGGCTATCAGGAGCAAAAGAAGGATGATCGAGTGTGTGCGCACGTTTTGACCTCGCGCACAATATATTCATCGGCTCGGAAATCGACAATCGCCTAGGAACCCCGAGCCCTGCTCGGAGAGGAAGGACAAGGAGGACCGACGCGCGCCCTCGCGCGGGTTTTCTGTGGTCGAAATGACATGAAGCAGTTCACACGAAAACCCGGCCGAGGGCGGCCGCAGGTCCTGACATCTAACCGCCGCTCAGCAGTTTCTTGACGATCTCGCTTACAGCTTTGCCATCCACGCGAGTGCCCTGCGCGGCGAACTTCGCCATTGCGTTCTTCATCACGGTGCCCATATCCTTCATCGTCGGCGATCCCATTTCAGAAATGGTGGCGCGCACGACAGACGTAATCTCTTCCTGGCCCGCGGCCTTGGGCAGATATCCTTCGATGATGCCGATCTCGGCGGCTTCTTTGTCGGCAAGCTCTTTGCGCCCGCCTTTGGTGAATTGCTCGATCGAGTCCTTGCGCTGCTTGATCAGGGTATTCAAGACAGCCATTGCTTCCTGGTCGTCGAGAGGCGCGCGCTTATCGATCTCTTTATTCTTGAGCGCCGATTTCACCATGCGCAGCGTGCTCAAGCGGTGCTCGTCGCGCGCTTTCATGGCTGCAGTAATGTCTTGAGTAATGCGTTCCGAAATGGTCAAAGAACAAGCTCCAATCGCAAATACTTAAAGACGACCGAGTCAAGTATAGCGAGGACTTCGATGTTCTTCGTTATCGTTTCTCGCCAGGCCAAATTTAGTGATGGCTCAAGTTTGCCAGGCCCGAAGGGCCGGAAGAAGCGCAGCCCAGCGGCGTCAGCCCTGGGCAGCAGAAATCCCACGGGCAGGAGCCCCGAAGGGGCGGCATATCACGCTTATGACCAGCACAACAGGCTTAGGAGAGAATGCTTTATCACCGAAGACTCCCGATATGGAAATCGTTGAGTGGCGCCCTTTCAGGGCTCGATCCGTTCTGATTGCATTCCCAGGGCTTACGAGGCTGTTACGAAACTCGACTTTTGCGTTAAAAAACCACAACAACTTGTGCTTCCCATATTGGGAAATACCACATATGGCTTGACTTTTGAGTTTCGTAACAGCCTCTTACGCCGCTGGGCTGCGCTTCTTCCGGCCCTTCGGGCCTCTCGTTCTCGTTCGACCGGACCTTTACAACAAGTTTCAGCGTGGGTATAGCTCGAGAAGGAAATGCAAGGTCTGTTTTATCGCGACACGCGGCGAAAAAAGCCGCTCAAGGTGACACGGTTTCTTGGCAGTTAAGGCGCACCCCACCAAATTCACGGAAAGTCGATATCACCGCAGACTGGTTTGGGCTCTGCTGGTTCGGGCGGAAGCAGAGCCGCTTCCGCCGAGATCCTCGAAACGCACGTTCATGATTGGATACTCTTTCCAATCCTTGTAGTCGAAGTGCCACCATTCATTCGGATACACGAGAAAGCCTTCGGACTCCATCGCGCGGCGCAGGATCGCGCGGTGCTGACGTTCCTCCACCGTGCCGCCGGGGTAGTCAGCGAAGGCGCGCTGCGTCATCTCGTCATAGACACTAGGCATGGAGACTTCGCGGCCGGTCTTGAGGTCATAGATGCTGAGATCGACGGCGCATCCGCGATTGTGCTTCGAGCCTGTCGCGGGATCGGCGACGAAGATCTTCTTGTCGTTGGGAGTGGCGTCCCAGAACATCTTCGTGACATACCAGGGACGGTAGGCGTCGTGGATCACAACTCCGTAGCCCTCCACATGCAGCTTCTGATTGGCTCGCGCCAGCGCCTCCGCCGCCGGACGCTGGAGGAACGCGCGCGCCTGCGAGTACATCGGCGTGCTCAGGAAGTTGTCGTTCGTTGCGTAGCGGATGTCGAGCTTGATCGTGGGATCAAGCTTCACCAGCTCCACCAGATCGGGATTGCGGAACTGTCCCGCTTCGGGAGGAGGCGTGGCGCGAAGCGCTTCCGCACGGAGTTCCTCTACGGGACGTTGGGGCTTGAGGTGAAAGATGCCATTGCTGATCTCCTGCGGCTCGATCTTGCCGGCGTGGAGCAGGGTTCCGCTGGAGACCAGCAAAGCGAATGCGAGAAACCATCTGGGGGATTTCATGGCGCAGGAGCTCCCTCTGGCAAATAAATACTCCGAAATCATCCCAAAGGTTTCAATTAATTTTTATCGTCCTCTTCACCTCCACCGGAAGGGGTTGGTGCCGAACTGGTGCCGGAATTATCGAGGATAATCGCCGGAACTTCCTGCTGGCGCACAAGCTGGTTGAAGTTCGCGAGATCGGCCTTTACCAACTCGTCCCATTTCGCAACTTGCTCGTCGCTGCGCTGCTTGAGCATGTTGAAGACATCGTAGGACTGCTGCGTCGGAGCGGCGTCGGCCGTTGAGATCGAGCCTGCGAGTGCGACCAGCTCGTTGTTCAGCTTGATCGGATAGTTCAGCACATCCTGGCTGCTCTTGGCCTTCGATTGAATCAGCGCGTCTTCGATTGGATCGATCTTCTGCGTCAGCGCCTTTGCGGCATCGCGCACGGCTTTGCCATGATCATCCTTGGGCAAACGCTTGTCGAGATCGTCGATCTGCTTCTTCACGCTGTTCATCTGGTTGATCGCTTCATCAACCTTGCTGACCTGGTCGCGAATCTGGAGCAGCAGATCGAACTGCTTCTGCAGATCCGCCTGTTCCACTTTGATACGCGGGTCTTCTTTGATCTCGATCGGCTGCGTGTAGGACCTTCCCCGAACCGTCAACCGGACTTGATAATTCCCCGGCACCGCAACCGGCCCGCTGTTGCTTCCGCCCCACAAGACGGCTCCGGGAACCTTGGTGGAATCCTCATAGCGCAAATTCCACACAAAGCGATTTAATCCGGCATTGCCGGTTGGATTCGCCGGAGCCTGACGCATGAATCCCTCGCTGGCTTCTTCGTTTTGCGATTCAGTTACGGTCGGCTGCTTCGGCGGGAAGGTGCGGATCACGTTGCCCAAGCTATCGAGGATCTCGACAGTTACATGTTCCTCTTTAGGCTTCTCGGCAGGAACCTGGCGCGTGACTTCTGTCTTCTGCGCCTCGGTCTTTGCGCCGGCAGGAGCGTTGGCCTGCGGGGTTCCGGGCTCCCTGCCGGCTGCGGCCTGCTGAGTTGCAGTTTGAGGCTGCTCCGCATTTGCAGCGGCGGCTGCAGTTTCAGCGTTTTCACCAGGCCTGGCAGGATTCAGAGCGGTCTTGAGGTAGTAATAAATGATGGCTCCGCTCGGCGGATTCTGACCCACAGCCGCTCCGCGTCCAGCACCGCCGCCAAACCCGCCACCGAAGAAGCGGTACGCCGTTGAAGGTTTGTAGAGAGTGACATCGGCATTCGCCTGCGACGGCTGGTACTCGCGGAGAGGAGTGATGTCGTCGAGCACCCAGAAGGCACGTCCGTGCGTCGCGACTACCAAGTCACGGTCGGTGACAGCCAAATCGCGCATCGAACTCATCGGCAGATTACGCTGCAGCGAGCGCCAGTGCGCGCCATCGTCGAATGAGACATACACGCCGATTTCCGTCGCGGCGTAGAGCAATCCCGCGCGCTTGGGATCTTCGCGAATCGCGCGCACGACCGCGCCCGCAGGCAGGTCGCCGTTTACGCGCTTCCAACTCTTGCCGAAGTCGGTGGTTTTGTACGCATACGGCGCCCAGTCGTCACTCTCATGACGATCAACCGCGACATAGGCCGTGCCGGCATTGAAGTGTCCGGCTTCGATCAGGCTGATGCGGCTGTAGTGGAAGATTGGTCCGCTGCTGCCGTCGGGCAGATCCTTCGGCGTGACGTCTGCCCAGTTCTTTCCGCCGTCTGTCGTAACGTGCACTAAGCCATCGTCGCTTCCGGCCCAGATCGCGCCTGCCTGCACCGGCGACTCGGCGATGGTGAAGACCGTCGCGTAGTATTCGGCGCTGGTGTTGTCCTGCGTAATCGGACCGCCGGATGATTGCTCGGTCTGCGGATTGTTGCGCGTGAGGTCGGGACTGATCTCCTGCCAGTGATATCCGCGATCGCGCGTCATCAAGATCTTCTGCGCGCCGTGATAGATCACGTTCGGATCGTGCGGAGAGATCACGATCGGCGCCGTCCACTGGAAGCGATATTTCAGATCAACATCGCCATGGCCCATCGGATTCAGCGGCCATGCATTCATCTCTCGCTCGGTGCCGAGCTGCTTGTTGAACTCGGTAATACTGCCGTCGTAGCAGCCGGCATAAACGATGTTTGGGTCCTTCGGAAGCGGCGCGATGTATCCGCTCTCGCATCCGCCGACCGGATTCCAATCGACTCGATCGATCCCAAAATGGTTCGTCGCGCTGGCGATCCCTACGCTGGTGTTGTCCTGCTGCGAGCCGTAGATGTGATACGGGAACTGATCATCGACGATCACGTGATAGAACTGCGCCGTTGGTTGGTTGTCCTGCGAGGTCCAGTGCAGACCGCCGTCGGTGCTGATGTCGGCTCCGCCGTCATTCGAGTTGATGAGGCGTTTCGGGTTTGTGGGATCGATCCAGAGCCCGTGGTTGTCGCCGTGCGGCGTCGCGAGTTGTGTAAACGTTCTGCCGCCGTCGATCGAGCGATAAGTTCCGGTGTTGAGGATGTAAACCACATCGGGATTCTTCGGATCGGCGAAGACGTGCGTGTAATACCACGCACGCTGGCGGAAGCGATGATCGTCATTGACCAGCCGCCAGTGCTCGCCGCCGTCGTCAGAACGATACAGACCTCCTTTGTCGGCTTCGATCAGCGCGTACACGCGATTCGGCTCGGCTGACACAGCAACGCCGATGCGTCCGAGAACTCCGGTTGGAAATCCGTTGCCTTTAATCTGCGTCCAGGTTGTACCGCCATCAGCCGAGCGATAGAGTCCGCTGCCCGGCCCGCCGCTGACCATTGAGTATGGAGTGCGATACGCCTGCCAGAGCGCCGCATAGAGAATGCTCGGATTTGAGGGGTCGAAGACTACGTCGATGGCGCCGGTCTGATCATCCTTATAGAGGACCTTCTGCCAGGTTTTGCCGCCGTCGGTGGAGCGAAAGACTCCACGTTCCGTGTTGCGACCATAGGCATGTCCGAGCGCGGCGACAAAGACAATGTCAGGATTTTTTGGATGAACGGCGAGTCGTCCGATGTGCCGGGTGTCTTCGAGGCCGATGAAGTGCCACGTCTTTCCCGCATCGGTACTCTTGTACATTCCGTTCCCTTGCAGAATGTTGTTGCGGATGCATGCCTCTCCGGTTCCTACATACACAACGTTGGGATCAGATTCGGCGACCGCGATTGCGCCGACGGAAGAGAATTTCTCCTTATCCGACATCGGCGTCCAGGTAATGCCGCCGTCGGTGGTCTTCCAGACTCCGCCTCCGACACCGCCGAAATAATAGGTGTCAGGCTCGCCCACAGCTCCCGAGACGGCCAGCACGCGTCCGCCGCGAAATGGTCCGACCAGCCGCCAGGTCAGACCTTTGAAGAGCGGATCTTCCTCTTCTTTCTTTGCCTGCTCAGGCGCGGCGCTTTGATTCGCGACCGCGGCGGGCTGCTCATTGGCCGCTTTCTTTTTTGAATTCTTGGAAGCCTTTTGCGAGAAAGAAAACGAGGTGAAAAGAAGGACGCAGAAAATCGCCAGTACACGACGAAACGCAACGCTCATCGGCAGTAGCTCCGTACGGATTAAGTTGGGAGCAACATGCTAAGACTTCGGCGCGAAAAGGGGAAGAGCCGGGACCGACAGAACCGGCGCCGGTAAGCGGTGGGCGGCCGCGTGTGTTGCGGCTGCTTTGCTCCATGTCGCTTGCAGCATCTTCTGCCCGGAGCTGGCCATTCGGCCATCTCCGGCCCCGCCTACCGGCGGCGGTTCTGTCGCTACTTGCGCTTCCAGCGCAGACCGTCTTTGGTGTCTTCCAGGATGATTCCCGCATCGGCGAGCTGCTTGCGGATAGCATCGGACTTGGCGAAGTCGCGTGCTTTGCGGGCCTGCTGGCGTTCAGCGATGAGAGCTTCGACTTGCGCGTCGCTTAGTGTTGGCTCGGCTGCAACGGCGGACTCCTCGACCTTGCCTTCTGCACGCGCCCACTCGACCACCTGACGCATCTTCTCTGCGTCATCGTCTTTAAGCACTGCGAACACCTCATCGAATTGACTGAGCGCCTGTTGCAATTCGGGAACATCGCCACGGAAGAGCTTGCCTGCGTCTCCGGCGGCATTGGCTTCGCGCACGAGATCGAAGATCGCCGCGAGTGCCTGCGCGGTATTCATGTCGTCTTCGAGCGAGGCGCGCATCTTCTGGCGCGTGGCCTCGGCCAGAGATTTCATTTCGGGATTCGCGCCTTCGGGGAAGCTTGCTGTATCGAGGCGCAGCTTGAAGTTGCGCAGGCGCTCGACCGAGTTCGCCGCCTGCTTCAGGCCGTCGAAGGTAAAGTTGAGCTGCTTCTGATATGGAACAGAAGAGAGCAGGTAGCGGATCGACGACGCCTTGTGTCCCTTCAGCATCAGGTCGCGCGGAGTGTAGAAGTTGCCGAGGCTCTTCGACATCTTCTGCCCTTCTACCAGCAAAAAGCGCACGTGCATCCAGTAGTGCGAGAACGTCTTGCCCGTCGCAGCTTCCGATTGCGCGATTTCGTTCTCGTGATGAGGAAAGATCAAGTCCTCGCCGCCGAGATGGACGTCGAGCGTATCGCCCAGATACTCCATCGCCATGGCCGAGCACTCGATGTGCCAGCCCGGACGACCGGGGCCGATTTCGGTATCCCACTTCGCCTCGCCCGGCTTCGGAGACTTCCACAGCGCGAAATCGCGGACGTTGTCTTTTTCGTATTCATCGACATCGACGCGCGCGCCGTCGGAGATGCCGCTCATGTCTTTCTTGGAAAGCTTTCCGTAATTGGGAAACTTGGCAATCGGAAAGTAAAACGAGCCGTCGTCAACCCTATAGGCAAAGCCCTTCTTCTGCAGCCGGGCGATTAGCGATGCCATTTCGGGAATGTGCTCGGTGGCGCGCGCGATCTGCTCCGGCTTTTCGAGCGAGAGCATGTGCATGTCCTCGAAAAACGCCTTCTCGTACTTGGACGCGTACTCGCGCACGCCCATGCCTTTGGCCGAAGAGTTGCGGATGATCTTGTCGTCCACGTCGGTGATGTTCATCACGTGGTGAAGCTCGTATCCGCTCTGGCGCAGAAAGCGGCGGAAGAGATCGACGAAGACGAAAGTGCGAAAGTTGCCGATGTGCCCGTAGTCATAGACCGTCGGCCCGCAGGAGTACATGCGGATGCGCCCGTCCTCGAGCGTCTTCAGCTCTTCGACCCGCCCTGAAAGTGTGTTGAAGACCCGCAGCGCCATGCAGTGAGTTGGAGAGGAAACAGAATCTCCGATTCTAGGGAGTGCGGGGGAAGAGGGTCAAATGAGGGAGGGTAAAAGCATCTTTCCTTGGGATCAAGGACTCGAGTCCAGTCCTCCACCGATAACGCTCTTTGTGATGACTTGCTCTCGGCCACCGGTTCGGAAGTGCACACGCACCTCTGCTGCGCGCTGAAAATTCTTCTTTACGTCATCAGCAAGCTGAAAGTTCATTTCGAGAACCTTCGCTTGTCCTTGCGCAACTTCGACCGGATATGCGTCGGGTCGAGGATTGTTCGATACACGCCGAGGGACGTCGCCAGCTCAGCACGTGTGACTATTATTGCTGAGATTGAATGGTTGATGAATGTGATTTTCGGGGCATACCATCTCTCCCCAATAAGCTGATGCGTCGCCGTTATCTGAATATTCACTGGTGCAGGAGCTGTTGAACCAGATTCGGTCGCGCCTGGAGATACTTCATGGATCGTCATGCCTGGGTCACATCCAACGATCATCACAACCCACAGTTAAAGATAGTGTCCAACAAACTCGTCGCGACGAATGAAATTTCAATGTCTGTCATCCTGAAGCGCATCTTTTTCGCGAAGGATCTCCGGCGATGTTGGGGACTTAATCGCTCGCGGTAAGGCTCCTCCACCATGGAGTTGTTGGCTGAGAGCCTGGAGACTGCACTTCAGTCCTATGCATCGCGGGAGATCCTTCGCGCAACAGAAGCGCTTCAGGATGACAGGAGAAAGAGAGCAAATTTCTAACTCGCGTCGTCAATGCCCTTCAGCAGCTTCGCTGCTGCGCGATCCACGATCCAAATCAGTTTTCCACTCACGGGCTTCACGTACTTGACCGGGTAAGTCTCCGGACTCCCGCCATCCATCACCTCGGCGAGCGCATCAGCCTTATCTTCGCCCGCAACCATCAGCATCACTGCAGCAGCATTGTTGATCGTCGGTCGCGTGAAGGTAACTCGCCACGTGTTGAATTTCTCAATCCAATTCGCTACGACGCGCTTTGTCGTCTCTTTCAGCGCTTCCGTGTTGGGAAAAAGCGAAGCTGTGTGCCCATCTGGGCCCATGCCGAGAAGAACGAGATCGAAGCGTGGAAACTCGCCTTGTTTCAATTGAAATGCGCGGGCAAGCTCAGCATCGTACTCGGCGGCCGCCTCGGCAGCGTCGGGATTCTCGCAATGGATGCGATGAATATTTTCTTTTGGGATCGGCACCTTCGACAGCAGCGTCTCATTCGCCATGCGGAAGTTGCTGTCAGGATGATCGGGCGGGACATGCCGCTCATCCCCAAAAAAGACTTGCACGCGCGACCAGTCAATGAGTCTGGGATTTTCCGTCGAGCGCTCGGCTAAGACTGCATGGAGCGCCTTTGGAGTCGAGCCGCCGGAGAGCGCTACCGTGAATCGCCCGTGAGCTTTGATGGCCTCCTGACGGAGCTCAACGAACTCATCCGCCGCTGCTCGAGCGATCGCTTGCAGGTCTTCTAGAACGCGGATGTTCGGGCTATCAGGCATGTGGATCCGAAACGGGAAAAAGAGCGAACACGAAGGTCACGAAGTTTACACAAGAGGTCACTAAGAACTCTTTGTGACCTCCTCTGTTTCCTGCGTGACCTTCGTGTTCGCCTTTCCCGGTTCGCAATACATCAAAGCCACATGCGCCGCGCCGAGCAGCGCAGTCTTATCGTTCAGCACCACACGCACGGGAATGCTCTCCATCAATGGACGCAACCGGCCCTTGTCGCGAAAGGCATTCATGAAGCGTGCTTCACGCAATTTCGAAAGAATCTTGGGAGCAATGCCTCCGCCGACGTACACGCCGTGAACCGCGAAGATTTTTAAAGCTAGATTCCCAGCAGCGGCGCCGTAGATCTCGGTGAACACATTCACCGCTTGCTCGCACAATGCACTCTTTCCGCTCAACCCGTTACGCGTAACCACAACCGAATGATCGTCGCTGTTCTTGAACTCCTCCGTCAGCCAGGGTTCTTCCGTGCCTTTGCCGGTCTCGCGGAGAAACTCGTAGATGTTGAACTGGCCGGGGCCGGAGAGCACGCGCTCCCAGCTCACGTGTCCGTATTTTTTGTGCAGGTATTGCCAAAGCTGGGCTTGCAGTTCATTGGCGGGCCCGAAGTCGGCGTGTCCACCTTCGGCCGCGAACGGAATGTGGCGAGTGCCGTCCCAAAATAGTCCGGCCTCGCCCAGGCCCGTGCCCGCGGAAATCACAGCCGCGTTGCCTTCTCGGCCCGGAACGCCGGGCGTGAGAAGTTCGAAGTCCGTGTCGTCGAGTTCGGCGAGTCCGTAAGCATTGGCCTCAAGGTCATTGATCAGGTGAACGTTCTGGATGCCGGTGCTCGCTTCCAGTGCGGCGGCATCGATGATCCAGGGCAGGTTCGAGGCTTTTACCACACGGCCAGTCACCGGGCCGGCAACGCCGAAGCACGCGCAGGCAACTGCGAGCTTTTGTTTATTGTGAAAGTCCACGACTGCGGCAGCGAGGCTCGGATAATCGCGGGCGTGCTTAATCTCCTCGGCAACAGAAACGAGCTGGCCTTGTTTTCTCTCAAAATACGCGAGACGCACGCTCGTCCCGCCGACATCACCGGCGAGGATCATGCGGGAACGTTTCTCCAGTGGCGTCCATCGCGAGTCATCAGGTCTTCAGCCTCCTTCGGTCCCCATGTGCCCGCCGCATAATTCGGAAACTCTCGCGGCGGAAGCGCCTTCCACACATCCAAAATGGGATCGACCACGGCCCAGCCGGCTTCGACCATGTCGGCGCGTTGGAAGAGGGTCGCGTCGCCGATCATGCAGTCGTAAAGCAGAACTTCATAGCCGGTTTGCGCGGCGCCGCCGAAATAATCCTGATAGTTGAAGCTCATGTTCACCGGCCCGACCTTCACCAGGGGTCCGGGAACTTTGGCGCCAAACTTGAGCGCGATTCCTTCTTCCGGCTGCACATTGATGACGAGCTGATTGCTCGGCAGGTGAGCGATATCGGTTTGGCGAAAGAGGACGAAGGGCGCGCGCTTGAATTCGATCGCAATCTCCGTGTGTCGCCGAGCCATTCGCTTGCCGGTGCGCAGGTAGATGGGCACGCCCGCCCAACGCCAGTTGTCGATCGAGAGCTTCAGCGCGACAAAGGTTTCTGTTCGCGATTGCGGATTGACGCTCGGCTCCTGGCGGTAGCCCGGCATGCGCTCGCCCTTCCCAGTAGTTCCCGGTCCATACTGACCGCGGACTGCGTTTTGGATGACCTCTTCGCCGCTCATACTGCGGATGGCGTGCAGCACCTTCGATTGCTCATCACGAACATCGTCGGCGTGGAACGAGATCGGCGGCTCCATCGTGGTCAGGCTGATGAGCTGCATAATGTGGTTCGGCACCATATCGCGCAGCGTGCCCGAGGTGTCGTAGTACCCGCCACGGCCTTCGACGCCGACTGTCTCAGCGACGGTAATCTGGACGTGATCGATGTAGTTTCGGTTCCAGATCGGCTCGAACAATCCATTCCCGAATCGGAACACTAGAATGTTCTGCACCGTCTCTTTACCGAGATAGTGGTCGATGCGGTAAATCTGGCTCTCGTAAAGAACTTCTTTGATCTTCTTGTTCAGCTCTTTTGCCGATTCCAGATCATGTCCGAACGGCTTTTCGATGATTACGCGCCGCCATGATCCGTTTTCTTCGTCTGAGAGGCAGGATTCACCAAGTTTCTCGACTGCGGTGGCAAAAAACTGCGGTGCAATGGCGAAGTAAAAGAAGTAGTTCCCGTGGGTGCCGTGAACCTTATCGACTTCGGTGAGCTGCGCACGCAATCGCTTGTAAGCTTCCGGATCGCCAAACTCGCCGGTTACGTAGTACGAATGCCGCTCCAGCCAATCGACCAACTGCGGATCGGCGCCATCGCAAAACTGCTTGAGCGAATCGCTGACGTGAGCGCGAAACTGCTCGGTGGTTAGCTCGTCCTTTGCCATGCCGACGATGGCGAACTCGCGCGAGAGCAGTCCGGAGCTGAGCAGGTTGTAAATGGATGGCAGCAGTTTGCGCTTGGTGAGATCACCGGTCGCGCCAAAGAGCACCATGACGCAAGGTCCGGCGGACTTTGTCTGGGGGACGTCGGTTTGTGTATTCGGTTGCGTGGCTGTGGCCATGATCAAGAACTCGCTGCTCGACAAATCGGGTCATCGGGTGATCGGGTCATCGGGTGATCAACTTCCTTTCGCAGTGCGAAGAGAAGCCGCAAAAATTGCTGCTAGCTCGTTCGATTCTCGAATGAGGTCGTCAATTTTCTCGGGTGCCACGATGCCGCCATCCCGTAGCAGTTCCAGCCAAAACACCCTTTCATCCGCTTCTTCGACGACGACTGACATTTTTGATACAAATTCCGCCTTCGAACGTGACCGCCCGACGGCGCGATAATTCGCGCCAACCGATGTCCCCGAACGAAGAACCTGTTTGCCTAGAACCTGCGCTTCCGCGCTCCTTGGCAGACTCTTGAACAGTCGAAGAATCCGAAGCGCAAACTTCTTTGTCCGAGTTCTAAGTTCCTCTTGCGGGCTGGTCAGGTCAAGTCTCCTGGTTTTAGATCACCCGATGACCCGATGGCCCGATCACCCGATTTCTTCACTTTCCCGCCGCCTTCTTTGGCTCAACGTGCCCGCCGAACTTCTGGCGCATTGCCGAAAGCGTCTTCTCAGCGAAGGTGTGGTCCTGCCGCGAGCGGAACCGAGTGTAGAGTGCGGCCGTCAGCACCTCGGCAGGCGTCGATGTCGCGATTGCGGCTTCCACTGTCCACCGACCTTCGCCGGAATCCTGCACGAAACCGCTGTATTGCGACAGCTCGGGATCTTCAATAAGCGCCATCGCCGTGAGATCGAGCAGCCAGGACGCAACCACCGATCCGCGCCGCCATACTTCCGCGATCTCAGGCAGATTCAAGCTGTAGCGCTGCTCTTCGGGAATTTCTTTCGAGTTCGCGTTGCGGAAGATGTCGAACCCTTCGGCATAGGCCTGCATGAGGCCGTACTCAATCCCGTTGTGAACCATCTTCACGAAATGTCCTGCGCCCGATGGACCCGCGTGAATGTAGCCTTGCTCGGCGGTGTTATTCGGCTTCTTTTCCCATCCGGGCGTGCGCGGGATGTCTCCGATTCCTGGAGCCAGCGTGTTGAAAATCGGATCGAGGCGCTTCACAGCCTGATCAGGACCGCCGATCATCATGCAGTATCCGCGCTCCAGGCCCCAGATGCCGCCACTGGTGCCGACGTCGATGTAATGAATTCCTTTCGGCTTCAGATACTTCGACCGGCGAATATCGTCTTTCCACATCGAGTTGCCGCCGTCGATGATGGTATCCCCGGCTTCGAGCTTGTCGGCCAGTGCCAGAACGGTCTTCTCGGTGGGATCGCCTGCCGGGACCATGATCCAGACGGCGCGCGGCTTGGCGAGCTTCTTGACGAGATCATCGAGCGAACTGCTCGGCGTGGCGCCTTCTTTCGCCATTCCATTTACCGCGTCGGCGCTCAGATCTGAAACGACGATCTGATGTCCTCCGCGCATAAGCCGGCGAACCATGTTGGAACCCATTCGGCCGAGGCCGATCATTGCCATTTGCATAAGTTGTCCCTTAAAGGAAAAGCAACACAAAACCAAAACACGACACGGATCTCACGGACCCTTCGGGCACGGATTGCACGGATCAGGCGTGAAGCTGGTTTGGATTTATTTCACCCGATGACCCGATCCGCTTTAGAGCACCTGCCTGACTACCTTTTCCAGCGTCGCCAATCCCGCCGCAAGATCCTTACCCAAATGCACGCGCAATGCGCGGCGATTGCGCTTTCCCAGTACTTGGAAGTCGCCTCGCGCCTGAGCTGCTTTCACGATACCGAAGGTGAACTTCTGTCCCGGAACGGGAACGTCGATGGCGTCGTCGCAAGTGATCTGCAGAAAGACTCCCGTATTGGGACCGCCTTTGTACGCCTGCCCGGTCGAATGCAGGAACCGTGGACCGAAGCCGAGGCAGGTGGCCGAGCGCTTCTTGTCGCGAATTGCCGTCCGGGTTGACTGAAGGGCTTTTTCATCGGCGTCATTCATCGGGATGTAGGCGAGCAGCGCGGCATAGTCTCCCTCGCCAATCGTGTTCAGATGCGCGCGCAAGTAGGCGGCCAGCGATTTGTCTTTGCCTGTGGCGACGGTCAGTTTGCCCGCGTACTTTTCATCCGCGTAAAGCTTTATGCCCTGGTCTTCCAAAATGGGAGATTCCGCTGGAAGGGACCCTGTCTCTTCATATTGCCGCGTGAGTTCTCGGGTAGCGACCTTGCTGGCTTCCACGTCGGGCTGATTGAAGCAGTTGATGCCGATCACCGAACCCGCAACCGCTGTAGCGATCTCCCAGCGGAAGAACTCCTGGCCTAAATCGTATTTGTCGAGCACGTTGATTCTGACCACCGACTGTCCGGCTTTCTCAAGCGCTTCAACCTTGGCGTCCTGCTTGGGATCAGCTCCATCCTGCAGGCGGATATAAACGAAGAGCCGATCTTTTCCGTACACCTCCGGCGACCCAAGCTCTTCGCGATCCACTGGAATGATGCCTTTGCCTTCCTTGCCGGTGGATTCGGCGAGCAACTGCTCGAGCCAAGCTCCCAAATCGGAAATACCGGGCGAGGTGATGAGCGTGACTTTGTCCCTGCCCGCATTGCAATGCACGCCCATGATGATGCCGAGCACGGCGCCGGGATTTTCCGCAACTGGGACGGTCTGCGCGCAAGCCTGCACCATTTCTTCCGTCGCGCTAAGGAACTTCTTTACATCGACACCCATCACCGCGGATGGAACCAGCCCGAAATCAGAAAGAGCGGAATAGCGCCCGCCGATATCAGGACGCCCGTGGAATATGTGGCGGAATTTATCGCGTTGAGCGACTTTCTCAAATGACGAGCCCGGATCCGTAATGGCGATGAACTGATCACCGGCTTTGCCTTCGCCGACTACTTGTTTGACGCGATCGAAAAAATACTGCTTGAAGATGTTGGGCTCTAGGGTGCTTCCGGATTTGCTGGAAACGATGAAGAGCGTGCTCTTGAGATTGAGCTTCCCTTCGAACGCCTTCAGCTGCGCCGGGTCGGTCGAATCCAGCATGTGGAACTCGGGGAAGCCCTTTGCGCGACCGAAGGTCATGCTCATCACCTCGGGCGCGAGGCTCGATCCACCCATGCCGAGCAGCGCGACGTGAGTAAAGCCGGCTTGTTGCACTTCCTGCGCGATCGAAGTGAGGTGAGCGATGTGCGCGAGCTGATCTTCGGCCATTGCCAGCCAGCCGAGCCAATTGGATTCGTCGGAGTTGGTCCACAGCGAAGAGTCGCGTCCCCACAGACGACGCATCTTCTTGCCCTGTTCCCATTCCAGGATCGTTGCTTTTACTTTCTTGTCGAGATCGCTGGCCAGACTCCAGCTCATCTGATCGATCTTCGGCGCCAGGTTCTTCTTCCGATTTTTCTCGATCGCCGCGAGCAACTTCGTAAATGCTTCCTCGAAGATCTTTACGCCATCATCGAGAAGCTTGTCAGTGACCTCTTTCATCGAGATGCCGGCCTTCGCGAGATTCTGCATGGTCTCGCGCGCGCCTTCGAGGTTCGATTCGAGGCTCTCTTTGGGAACCCCGTGATCGCGGAAGCCGTCGAGCGTCGCGGGCGGGATCGTGTTGACTGTGTCTGGACCGATCAACTCTTCGACGTACAGGACATCGCGATAGCTTGGATTCTTGGTGCTGGTGGAAGCCCAGAGCAGCCGCTGAGTCTGCGCGCCTTTTTGCTTCAACGTGTTCCAGCGCGGCGTGCTGTAGATCTTCTTGTAGCTCTCGTAAGCGAGCTTGGCGTTCGCAATTGCGATCTTCCCTAAAAGGGATTCAAGGAAACGATGCTCGTCGTCGGAGTGCGCGCTGTGAATCTTCTGTTCGAGAATGCTATCGACCAGCGTGTCGATGCGGCTCACGAAGAAGCTGGCGACACTGGCAACCCGCGACGGGTCTCCGCCGTTGGCCACATACTTTTCCAGTCCCGCGACATAGGCTTCGGCGACTCGCTCGTAAGCCTCCTGCGCGAACAGCAGCGTGACATTCACATTGATGCCTTCGCTGATCAACTGCTGAATGGCTGGAACTCCGGCAGGAGTGCCGGGCACTTTGATCATCAGGTTCTCGCGGCCGACGCGCTTCCATAGACGCCGTGCTTCTTCGAGCGTGCCTTGCGTATCGTTGGCGAGCTCGGGCGAGACTTCGAGGCTCACATAGCCGTCGCGGCGCTTCGTCGCGGTGTACACCTGCTTGAGAATGTCGGCTGCATCCTGGATATCGCCGATCGCGATTTCCTCGTAGATGCCTTTCGCATCCAGATTGCTCGAATTAAGGCGTGAGAGCTTGTCGGCATAATCATTGCTGCCCGCGATTGCCTTTTCGAAGATCGCCGGATTCGAGGTGACACCGGCGAGACCGTCTTCATCGATGTGCCGTTGCAACTCTCCACTGGTGATCAGACTGCGGCGGATATAGTCGAGCCAGACTGATTGGCCGTATCCGGCGAGTGCCTTGAGTGGATTCATCGCGGTAACACCGGTGGCACGAATTGCGTTCATTTGCTTTGCTCCTTACTCCTGCCGTTAATGCTTTGGACTATTCCCAATTCGGAAAATCCTCAAGAGCTGTCATCCTGAGACCCGATTTGGCCGAAGGATCTCCCGCGATGCGTCGGCCTTGAATGCTGTTTGTGAGGCTCCTCGCCCCAAACCTCATTTTTCTGGAGGAGCCCTGCTATCGGCAAATCCACACCCAAGAATTCCGGGAGATCCTTCGCGCAAAAGAGGCGCTCAGGATGACAGGTCCGGAATGCACAACACAATCTGAAACTCACTGCCGGAAAAGCACTCCTACGTCCCGCTCACAACCGCGCGCTTGCCTCCATACCGCTGCTCGATCGAGGCGATCTTCCCAACACGGCGCATGTGGCGCTCTTCTTTTGTAAACTCTGCACCGAGATAAATCTCCACTAGTTCCTTCGCGAGCGCCACGCCGATAACTCGCGCTCCCAGCACGAGGACGTTCATGTTGTCGTGCTCCACACCTTGATGCGCCGAATACGAATCGTGGCAAAGGCCGGCGCGAATTCCTGGAATCTTGTTCGCTGCTACCGAGGCGCCGACGCCGCTGCCGCAAATCAGAACGGCGCGCGAGACCGTGCCATCGAGAATGCTTCTGCCGACCGCTTCGGCGTAGTCGGGATAATCAACTGGATCGGTATTGTTGGTGCCGAGGTCGAGGACATCATGGCCGGCATCGCGGAGGAATTTCACGATCTCCTGCTTGAGCGGAAATCCTGCGTGGTCGGCGCCGATGCTTAGCTTCATGCTCCCCTCGCAGCTTTCTTCGAGAGCAGATCTTTCGCTACGCCGATGATCGCCTCGGGCGTGAATCCAAATTTCTTTTGCAGTTCTTTGAGCGGAGCCGAAGCGCCGAAGGTTTTCATGCCGATGCGCGCGCCTGGGTTGCGGACATATTGCGCCCACCCGTATGTGGAAGCCTGTTCGACCGAGATTCTGCTCTGGACGGCAGCGGGAAGCACACTTTCTTTATAGTCCTCGGTCTGGTGCTCGAACAATTCCCAGGATGGCATGCTGACCACGCGCACATTCACGCCCTCAGAGGTGAGCTTCTCGTAGGCCTCGACGCAGAGCTGCACCTCGCTGCCGGTACCGATCAGTATCAGGTCAGGCGTGGCTTTCGGATCACCGCAGAGGACATAAGCGCCCCGCGCAACTCCCGAAGCCGGAGCGTACTTGCCGCGATCGAGCGTGGCGCAGGTCTGGCGGGAGAGGATCAGAGCTACCGGTTCGGAGGTCAGCCGCATGAAGACGCGCCACGCTTCAGCGACTTCGTTGGCGTCTGCCGGGCGAATCGTAATCAGGCCGGGAATTGCTCGCAAGGAAGCGAGATGCTCGATGGGCTGGTGCGTTGGGCCGTCTTCGCCAACCCCAATGGAATCGTGCGTGAAGATGTGAATCACGGGCAGTTCCATAATGGCACTTAGCCGGATGGATGTACGCGCGTAGTCGCTGAAGATGAGGAACTGCGAGCCGAACGGACGTAGTTTGGAAACCGACAGCCCGTTCAGGATTGCGTGCATGGCATGTTCGCGAATGCCGAAGTGAAGATTGCGTCCGAGGTAGTTCTCGGCGCTGAAGTCGCCGGCAGTATCGAAAGTCAGGCGCGTTTTGGTGGAGGGTGCGAGGTCGGCGGCGCCTCCGATGAGCCACGGTACATTTTTCGCGATTGCGTTGAGAACTTTGCCTGAGGAATCGCGTCCGGCGATTCCTTTTGGATCGGCGGGGAAGGATGGAATGTCTTTATCCCAGCCGTCTGGAAGCTGGCGGCGCTGCATCTTTGATAGATGGTCGGCGAGCTCCGGATATTTCGCTTTGTACTGCGCGAATTTCTGCAGCCACGCTGAGCGCAGTTCAGCGCCGCGTTTTCCTATTCCGGATTTGAAATGATCACGTGCTTCGCCGGGAACGAGGAATTTCGCATCTTCCGGCCAGCCGTAATTGCGCTTGGTGAGGCGAATCTCGTTTTCGCCTAGCGGCTCGCCGTGAGCGCCGCTCGTATCCTGCTTGTTGGGCGCGCCGTAGGCGATGTGGCTATCGACGATGATCAGCGTTGGCCGATCCGTCGTGCGATAGAAGGTGTTGAAGGCGCGCTCAAGCATGTCGAGATCGTTAGCGTCGCCTACGCGGGTCACGTTCCATCCGTAGCCCATGAAGCGCGTGGCTACATCTTCGCTGAATGCGAGTGAGGTATTTCCTTCGATGGTGATGTGGTTGTTGTCGTAGATCCAGCAGAGGTTCGAGAGCTTGAGATGACCGGCAAGTGACGCTGCTTCGCTCGAGATTCCTTCCATCATGCAGCCGTCGCCGGCGAGCGCATAGACGCGGTAGTTGAACATCTCGAAATCAGGACGATTGAAGTACGCCGCCTGCCACTTGCCTGCAATCGCCATTCCGACGCTGGTCGCAACTCCTTGTCCGAGCGGGCCGGTGGTGGTTTCGACGCCGGAGGTCCACCGATACTCGGGATGCCCGGGGCATTTACTGTCGAGCTGGCGGAAACGCTTGATGTCGTCGAGCGTGACGCTCAGCTTTCCTACCTGTTCGTAATTTGCATCAACTGCTTTTACTCCCGTCAGGTGCAGGACGGAGTAGAGCAGCATCGAGGCATGGCCGGCGGAAAGTACGAAGCGGTCGCGGTTGGGCCAGATGCAGTCTTCGGGATCAAAGCGCAGCACACGGTTCCAGAGCGAATAGACGACCGGAGCCATCGCCATCGGAGTGCCGGGATGGCCGGAGTTGGCCTGCTGCACGGCATCCATACTCAGCGTGCGAATCGTGTTTACGCAGAGCTGGTCGAGTTGTTTAGTGTCCACGAAAATTCCCTGAGGTTTCCCTGTTCGAATTTGTCAATTACAAGCCAGATAACGATAAGTCCTTTGTCAATGCTGGTTTAGAACCCGATTCCCTAGACTCCCTGTTAAGTTCCCTGCCTGCAGGTCATATTTGCGGAATTTGGGTAGAATTCGATGGTTTTCTCCGAGAATTCGAAATCTGCCCTGCATTTTTCCTTGTTTCTCACTAAATCCTCCGCGCGGGGGCGGAACTCAGCCACTCGTGGAGATTTGTTCTGGGTCAAAAATGTTTCAGCGAATCAACTGCGCCAGCGCAAGGTGACCGGTCCGCTCATTGGATGCTCGAACGGCAAACCCGTTTTCTTTGACCGCACGTAGGCAGCTTTCAATTGGAAGTACCACTTGCCGAGGCGATCTGCGTCGTCAATCAGCATTAGAGGTGGGTTGAAGCGGAGACCTTCGGCCTGCAGCTCCATTGTGCCCTGGTCCTGGCGTATGAACTTTCGCGCGAAGATATTAAAAATCGGTTTCACCAACGGAACCCACGAAAAGATGTTCCAGGCGGCGCAAAAGTCCAGGCGGCAGTGGTTCTGATCGATTGGCGTTACCACTGCGCGATTGACCACCCAATGATCGCCAATGCGAATCTGCTCGACGCGAATGTTGGGCAGCGTGAATTCAATTGACGTCGTGACGGCATCGCCGTAGAAACGCAGCAACTTGTACGCCCCGCTGTTCGCGCTCGGTGTATGCGTGCGAATGCGAAAACCGTATGGAATCGGCTCGAATGTCTTCTGCTTTTCGTGGATGCTGCGCCGTGTACGCCACCACCACGACTGATGAACGAACGGCCCGTGCGCGGGGTCCATCAGACCGATTACTCCATGATCTACGTTGCAGGGCAGATCGGCAGACAAGTGAGTGATCTTGTACCTGCAGCTCGGAAGCGGCAGCTCGGGCGGAGGCGGCGGATTCATCGCTGAGCTGCGCGATTCAGCCATAAAGACCCAAACGTATCCATCGCGCTCCTCGCATGGATAGTAGGTGGCGTGAATCTTCTCCGGCTTTATGCGTGAATCGGCGGTCAGCGATGGAATCTCCATGCAGGTGCCGGAATGCACGTTGAACTTCCATCCGTGATAGCAGCATTCGAGGTTCTCGCCTTCGACGCGTCCGCAGGAGAGCGGAATGCCACGATGCGGGCAGATGTCCTTCATAGCAAAAGCGCGACCGCTGGCATCGCGTCCGACGACGACGGGAACACCGAGCAGCGTGGTTTTGAGCAGCTTGCGTCCGCGCAATGCCTGGCTTAGAAGCGCGGGATACCAGAAGTCGGACAACATCAGGCCCGCGGAGGAAGACTGCTCGCCTGCTGCGGCAGATTGACGCTCTTCGAGCTGTATGCCGGAATCCACGAGTTAATTAGGCAATAGGCGGTAGGCAATAGGCAATAGGCTGACGAAGGATTCGCAGCAAGTAGCGCCGTGTTGCTGATCGCTTACCTTTTTCAATTGGCTGCTGCGTATCTGCTACCCTCATTCATTCATGCGCGTTCATCTGTCGATCTGCTGCAGTGTGGCATCGTTGTTGTGCTGCGCTTGCGGAACGCCAGGCGCGCCGCAGCCCCCATCCCTCAATCTGGCGAAGCCGGTCTCAGATTTGAAAGCCGTTCGCAGCGGGGATGAAGTCGAACTCACCTGGACCGTTCCCACCGAGACCACCGACGGCGCAAAGTTTCGTCATCGCGGGCAGAGCAACATCTGTGCGGCCGTTGATCAGCCTCGAATCGACCAATGCGCGCCGCTCACCACCATCGCTACGCCGAAAGATCAGAAGACCGCAACAGTTGCGGTGAAAATTCCGGCCGACAAGACCGCGCCCACTGACTACATAACCTACGCTGTGCAGGTCGATAACGACCGCGGCCGAAATGCGGGGCTTTCGAATCAGGTGCAGATTCCGACGGCTGCGGTTTCCGGTCTGAATGGATCACCTCTGATTCGAATCACGCCAGAGACGGTGCTAGTTACCGCGAACGTCACTCCTCGCAACGAGAGCATCGAGCAAACGCTGGAATTACGTCGCGGCGAAAAAGGCAGTCCGGCACAAGAGAGCGTCGTCGCAAGACGAATCTTGGACTTGTCGGAAACAGGCGAGGCTGCAAACATCGAACTTCGCGACGACACATTCGTCTGGGAGAAGACGTACGAATACCGCGTGGCCATCACGGCTTCAACCAGAGTTCCAAATGGGGAAACGGTAACGTTCGACGCGGCAGCTTCTAATCCCCAGGAGCTGTTTGCTCATGACGTCTTTCCGCCGGCAACTCCACGCGGACTGCAAGCTGTGTTCTCCGGTGCGCTAGCGGGGCAGCCTGGGGCCATCGATCTGACCTGGACTCCTGATGTCGATCGTGATCTCGCCGGCTACTTTGTCTTTCGCCGACTGCAGCAAGAGCCTGCGTCAGCCGCAGTGAAGCTGAATGCTCAGCCCGTAAAAGCACCGGCGTATCACGACACGGCTGTCGTGGCGGGCAACACGTATGTTTATTCGGTGTCCGCCGTAGATGAGCGCGGGAATCAAAGCCCACGGTCCGAAGAAGCATCGGAGAAAGTTCCGAAGTAGCTTTATTCGCCGGCGTTGTGAGACGCGGCGCCTCCTGCCCCGGTTTCATTTCGGTACACGACTCCGCCTTTCATCACAAACACCGGATGCTCGAGCGTGGTCACGTCCTTGGTTGGATCGGCGCTCACGGCCACGATGTCGGCGTACTTGCCCGCTTCGATAGTCCCCACGCGGTCGGACCAGCCCAGCAGGTCGGCAGCATTCACCGTTGCGGTCTGGATTGCCTGCAGCGGAGTCATGCCCATGTGCACGTACTCGTTGAACTCATGGGCATTGAGTCCGTGCGGATAAACAGCCGCATCGGTTCCGAATGCCACCTTTACTCCGCTGGCGAAAGCGTGCGTGAGATTCTTGCGGGCAATGTTGATGATCTGCCGCATCTTTCCTGCGTACATCGGCGGTAGCCCGATCGATTGTGCGTTCTCGATCATCCAGGTTTGCAGATAGACGGTCGGCACGAGATACGTTCCGTGCTGCTTCATGGCGGCAATTCCTGCATCGTCGATATATGACCCGTGCTCGATAGAATCGACTCCGGCTTCCGTCGCCCACAGAATTCCTTGTGCTCCATGCGCATGGGCCGCGACCTTGCGCCCGAGTCGATGTGCGTCGGCGACGATCGCCTTCATCTCTTCCAGCGTGAATTGCGATGCCTGCGGATCGTCCCCTTTGGAGAGGACGCCGCCGGTTGCGCAGATCTTCACCACGTCAGCGCCGTACTTGATCACCTCGCGCGTCTTGTGCTGCACGTTCTCGATGCCGTCGGCCACGCCTTCGGCAACCTGATGATAGGAGTAAGGAAGAAGATTGTCGTCGCAGTGGCCCCCGGTGATGCCCAGCGGCGGCCCGCTGACCAGCATGCGTGGGCCGGGCACCAAGCCATCGTTGATCGCGTCGCGCAAAGCCACATCGGCATATCCACCTGCACCCACATTGCGTACGGTCGTGAATCCAGCTTCGAGTGTCACGCGCGCATTCCGTGCGCCCCACAGCGTGGCCGACGGAATTGACTCGGCAAGCTCCTGGTAGCCGAAGTTCGTCCCTTTACCGATGATGTGTGTATGAGCGTCGATCAAGCCGGGCACTAGCGTCGCGCTCGGCAGATCGATTACAGTCGCGTTCGCCGGTGCGGGCCCGGAGACGCTCGTAATCCGATCTCCATTGATGACGATCACGGGATTGTCGATCGTGCGTCCGGTCTTTACATCGAGCATGTGATTGGCGCGTACCACAACCGGTTTGGCAGCGGGCTGAGTTTGCGAGAAAACTTGAGAAGCGCAAAAGACAGTGAGCAGAGCGACAGCACGAAAGATGGGTTTCATATTGGCGCGCGAATTATAACGGGTGCGCCTGCGCTTCAGACCCGGAGTTAACACGAAGGGCACGACGTCACGGAGAACTGCAAATCGTCGTGTCCTCTTCGTCAAACCTTCGTGACCTTCGTGTTAACCCCCGGCTGTCAAACTCGCGTCCTCTGAATTCAGCGAAAAACATCTACTTCTCTCTTTACTCGCACTGAATTCTGATAGATGATGCGAGGTAGTCTCACCTCATCGTTATCAGGAGATCCCCGTGAGGGACATCTACGAACTGATTCGCCAGCGGGAAGCCGACGTCGAGCGTTTTGAGAAAGAAATTGAGCGCGCACATACAGAGCTGGAGGCGCTGCGTCTAGCCGCGAAATTACTGGACGAAAATGCGGAAACCCCGCGTCCGGTTGCAGTGACCTCGAATGCGGCCGCAGCCTCGTTCGGCACAACGCCGGTGCGTCCGACCGCTCCGGCAGCAACGCCTACGCCCTGGGCTTCGGCTAAGCAGTTTCCATAACCGCACGTCGAGGAGCTAATTGAGTTCTTCTATGCACTCCCCCTCTGCCTTGGAAGAGCCCATGAGCGAACAGCGTCTCTTTCTGCGCAAGAAAGTGCCGTTGCCGATCCCGATCGAGCTGCTGCCCGGCAAGGAGATGTGGCTGCACGACATCGGCGAAGGCGGCCTGAGTGTCTCAGGCAGTTCTCGTCTCGAGCCGGGCACGGCGACCTTCTTCAGCTTCCAATTTCCTGACGCCAATTCCATGATCGAAGCCAGCGGCGTCGTCGCCTGGTGCGACGGATCGGGCCGCGTCGGCATCCGCTTCACCCGCATCAAGCCGGATTCGACTGCGGTGTTGAAGCGCTGGCTCAAGAGTGACGAGAAGCAGTCTTCAGCTGGTGCAGAGCCGATCGTGGCAGAGGCTCCGCGGGCCGGAATTGAGGGCGACGCGTCGGCGTTGCGCCACGAGATCGCACGTGCCAATCTCGATTCTTCTCGCGCTTTCCAACTCTTGGCGGAGCGCATGAAAGATCGCACTCGCGCGAGTGGCGCAGCGATCGCTCTAAGAGATGTCGATGCCGTGATTTGTCGTGCGAGCAGCGGAAATGCGCCTCCGGCGGGAACTCCGTTGAACATCGACAACACAGTGACTGGCGAATGCTACCGTTCGGGCAACATCGTCTCGATCACTGATACCGAAAAGGACTCGCGTGTCGATGCTGAACTCTGTCGCCAGTTAGAATTTCGCTCCTTGCTGATTGTGCCGATCGCGTCTGGCGAGGAAGTAGTAGGAATTCTCGAAGTCTTCTCCCCGCTCGCCGGCAACTTTGAAGGCGGCGACATTCTCCTGCTCGGCTCTGTTGCAGAGGTCGTCGCTGAGATACACGGCGCCGAACAGCGTAAACCAAGCGCGTTAACGCCGGATCTCGCCCAGCCAATTCCCTTTTTGGTAAGCGATCGTCTGGAGCAAGCGCCGCACAGCGATGAGACTGAGAGCGAGAAACAGGAAAGCAGGATTTCGGCCAACACGCCGCACGACTCAATTCAGCCCATGACCGATAAGGGTGCTGCCGGGCATAACGAGACACGCATTGAAAGTCGCGAGACGGCCGCGAGGGAGTCCTCGTCCTGGGCTGACCGTTCAGAAAGCCCACAGAACGAGGAATCTGAAAGTCACTGGAAGCCGCGAAACTATCTGCTGCTGATGGCCGGACTCACGATCCTCGGTATCGGAATGGGAGATATCGCCGATTGGCGGATGACCTCGCGTCTCGCGCGTTCCGGTGTGCAACCCGTGGCTGCGATCAAGGGGCAAGACAGTACTACCGTCTCGGACACCGACCCAAAAGTTCCAGAACATGACGACGGATTGCTCAGCACTGGCGCGAATTTGCCAGCCAGGAGCCCGACTCTTCCAACCTCAGTGCCGCCCGAGAAGACGTCCGGCGCAAAGGTTGAGAAATCTTCATTCATCTTGACGAACTCGGCGCAAGGCGCAGCAGGTGCGCCCATGCCTGGCGATTTACAGACTTCATTGCGCCCATCCGAAGCCATTCCACTTGCAGGGCCAGTTCCCAATTTGGACCCGAAGACTGCCTCTCAGCTCACGCCGGCAAAGCTGCTGCACCGCGTCGATCCTGTAGTTCCAGATTTTGCCAAGAGCGCAGATATTGAGGGAACGGTGCTGCTCTCCGCAGTAATCGGAACCGACGGCCGGCTCAAAGACGTAAAGTTCGTGAGCGGCGATCGAGCGCTGGCGATCGAAGCATTCCGAGCCGTGCGTGATTGGCGCTACCGTCCGTACATGCTGAACGGCAAGCCCATCGAAGCTGAGACGCGCATCGTGATGAACTTCAAGCCGTAGGGGGAAAGCGTTTCAGAGGCGCTCAACGGCTTGTCCATGCGTTTGCGAAAAGCCCTTCTTGAAAATGCCTTTTTTGAAACGATTTTTTTAACGCTTCTCCTGAAACCGCTTTTCCCCGTTTGACGCTCATTTTCGACCGCCTTACGATTAATCAGCCCCTGATCTTCCATGGCCAATCCAGTCTTCTACGATCCACAACGCAAGCGCTGGCGGAATTTACGGATCCTTCTCAACCTTGGGGGGCTGCTGGCCACGTTTGTGATCGTCGTTTTTATGTACACAGCGCTCCGCAGCGAGCGCCTTCCGCAGACGATCTGGCCCGAAACTCGGCACACCTACAGACCAATTCGGGACAGATTCAAATTGATTCGCGAAGGCCGTCGGCCTGCGGGTCCGGCTCGCGGATCCCACCGCAGGACCAGCAAGCCTCCTTCACAGGTGACACTGAATGAAGATGAGGGTCTGCGCGCTGCTTTCTATGTCACTTGGGACAAGGGAAGTTATTCGTCGCTCAAGGAGTATCTGAAGCAGATCGATCTTCTTTATCCGGAGTGGTTGCATGTCCTGAGCCCGGACGGCCGCATTCAGGGTTCCGATCCACTTACGAATCAGATGTTCGATGTGGTTCGGGGCACGTCAATCCACCGCGTGGATGATCAGGTTATGCCGCTGATTCACGCGGAGAAAGCCGAGATCGAGGTTTTTCCGCTCGTGAACAACTTCGATCCCGCGACCGGAAAATGGCTGCAGAGCATTGGTGATTTCTTTTCCAATTCCGATGGTCGCGCAAACTTCCGCCGGCAACTGCTTACGTTTCTTGCCTCCGACAGCAAGTTCCGCGGCGTGTCGGTCGATTTCGAAGACTTTCCGCGCTCCGCGCAGCCTGGCTTCAACACGCTGATTGCGGAGATGGCGTCGGATCTTCATGCGCGCGGGCTGAAGATGTACATCAACGTTCCTGCGGATGACGACGACTTTAACTACAAGTACCTGGCCGACAACTCCGATGGCCTCATCCTCATGGACTACGACGAGCACCAGTCGGAGAGTAAAGCCGGACCGGTTGCTAGTCAGCAATTCTTTGTCGCCAACATCCAAAAAGCTTTGAAGCTGATTCCGCGCGATAAGCTCATTGTGGCCATCGGCAACTATGGCTACGAATGGGGCGATCAGCCCATCGAGTGTCCAGAAGGCAATCACGCGACGGTCTGTAATCTCTCGGTTCAAGACGCATGGATTCGTTCGTCTGACTCCGAGGTCCCGGTCGAGATCGATCCCACATCGCTGAACCCGCACATCGCCTTTGCAGAAGACGACGGTACGCACCATCAAATCTGGTTTCTCGATGCCGCTACCGCGATCAACGAAATGCGGGCGGCTCGGGATCTCGGCATCCGAACCTTTGCTTTGTGGAGGCTTGGTTCGGAAGATCGTTCACTTTGGGAAATATGGGATCGGCCGAAGGCCTCCGATCCGGTGGTGAAGCTGGCTAATGTCCCTCCCGGTCCCGATGTTTCTACGGAGGGCGAGGGCGACATCCTGCGCATCACGCAGCGCCCCACTCCAGGCGCGCGCACGATTACGGTGGATCCGCGCACGCGACTGGTGACCGCTGAGCATTTCACCAAGCTGCCGAACCCATACGAATTGACGGCCTATGGATACAAACCGAAGGAAGTGGCCATCACTTTCGACGATGGTCCCGATCCGAAGTTCACGCCACAGATGCTCGACATTCTCAAGCAGAAGAATGCCAAAGCAACTTTCTTTCTGATTGGTATTCCAGCCGAGAACGACCCGGGCCTTGTAAAGCGGATCTACGACGAAGGACACGAGATCGGAAATCACACGCTGACGCATCCGAACATCAGTGAAGTTTCCGCGTGGCGCTTTGAAACGGAAATCAATGTCACCGAGCGACTGTTTGCCGCGAAACTCGGTGTAAAACCGCTGTTCTTCCGTCCACCCTATTCGATCGATCAGGAGCCGGACACGGCCGAAGAGGTCCGCCCGCTGCAGCAGGTGCAGGATATGGGCTACATCACGGTCGGTGACAAAATCGATCCCAATGACTGGGAGCTGAACCCGCGTCCCACGGCGGAGCAGATTGCGCAGAGCGTCTTCGATCAGTTGGGCAAGGGCGGCAGCATCATTCTGTTACACGACGGCGGGGGCGACCGCTCGCGCACGGTTCAAGCGCTGCCGATGATCATCGACGGCGTCCGTGCGCGCGGATACCAGATCGTTCCCGTTTCAGAACTCATAGGGCAAACTCGCGCAGAGGTAATGCCGCCTCTGGGAACGTCGCGGGAGCTGTGGGCCGCTCGCGTGGACAATCTCGCTTTCTGGATGTTCAGCATTCTGCTCATCGGCATTCAAATCGTCTTCTTCGCGGGCGACGTTCTCATGAGCGGACGCCTGCTCGTCATCGGAGCCTTAGCTACCATTGATCGCATCCGGGGCTCTTCCTCGCAAAATCTGGATCCGAGTTTCCAGCCGCCGGTTGCGGTTCTCATTCCCGCCTATAACGAGGAAAAGGTCATCGAACGGACCATTCGCTCGGTGCTCGCCTCGCAGTATCCAAAGCTGCGAGTGATTGTGATTGACGACGGCTCAAAGGACCGTACCCTAGAAATCGCGCGCGCCAGGTTTCAGGAAGAAATTGCCTCGGGCAAGGTACTGGTGCTGACGAAGCCCAATTCGGGAAAGGCAGAGGCGCTGAACTATGGCTTGCAACACGTTACCGAAGAGTTTTATGTCGGCATCGACGCCGATACAGTAATCGCCCGCGAGGCGATCTCGCGATTGATCCCCCATTTTGCCGATCCCAATGTCGGCGCCGTGGCAGGAAACGCGAAAGTCGGCAATCGCGTGAACATCTGGACCCGCTGGCAGGCGCTCGAATACATCACCAGCCAGAACTTCGAACGGCGAGCTCTTGATTTGCTGGGCGCGGTCACCGTGGTTCCAGGGGCATTAGGCGCGTGGCGTACCGATTTGGTACGCAAGGCCGGCGGGTATCACATCAATACTGTTGCAGAGGACGCGGACCTCACCATGAGCATTCTTCGCATGGGTCCGTGCGTGATTTATGAGGACCGTGCTCTGGCTTATACCGAGGCTCCGATGAGCGCTCGCGGACTTATGCGGCAGCGTTTTCGCTGGTCGTTCGGGATTCTGCAGGCCGTGTGGAAGCATCGCGGTGCGTTTCTCCGCCGCGGCAGCTTCGGCTGGTTTGCCCTTCCCAACATCGTCATTTTCCAGATCTTTCTTCCACTGGTTTCTCCGTTCATTGACGTGATGTTCGTGGTGAGCGCGATCTGGTATCTGCTGGACCGCCACTTCCATCCGTATGCTGCGAATCCGGCCAGCTTTCAGAAGCTCGTGATCTATTTCTTGAGCTTCCTCGTAATAGACTTTCTCGCCTCGAGCCTTGCATTCGCGTTGGAGCGTCGCGATCCGCGCCAACACGAGGATTACTGGCTCCTGGCCGATATCTGGATTCAACGATTTACCTATCGCCAGGTCTTTTCTGTGGTGCTCTTCAAGACAATCAAACGAGCGATCGATGGTCGCGCATTCTCGTGGGACAAACTGGAGCGCACGGCTGCACTCTCTCACGGTGGCGATTGAATCTCTTTTGATCGTGTCAATTGAGGCAAGCTGAAAAGCTCTAGACGTGCTGGCCGCCGTCCTGTCCGGCTCCGACTGCCTGTGGAGCTGCCGTCAGCTCCTCGTAGGTGATTCGGTCATTGGTGAAGATGCAGATCTGGCCAGCGATCTTCATCGCCTCTTCTGCGACCTTTCGCGCGGGAAGACTGGTGTTGTTCATGAGAGCGCGAGCAGCCGCCAGTGCATACGATCCACCGCTGCCGATCGCCGCGATACCCTCATCAGGCTCGATCACATCACCCGCGCCGCTGATGAGAAACGTCTGCCCCGGATCGGCGACGATCAGAAGCGCTTCAAGATTCCGCAGAATCTTATCCGTTCGCCAGTCTTTGGCGAGTTCCACAGCGGCACGTCCAAGATTGCCGTGATACTGCTCCAGCTTGGCTTCGAAGCGGCTGAACAGAGAGAAAGCATCCGCCGTCGATCCGGCAAAGCCCGCGAGAATTCGGTCTTGATATAAGCGCCGAATTTTGCGAGCCGTATGCTTGATGACTCCTTCGCCGAGCGTGACTTGTCCATCCGCGGCCATCACAACTTTTCCGTCGCGGCGAACGCAGAGCACAGTCGTCGAGCGGATTCGCGGAGTTTTTCTTTCTCGGGAATGGGAGGAGGTAGAGCGGTGTGGATACTTCATTCGATAACAAAATTATATAGAAGGGGCATCGACGACGGAGGCAGGGAGCTGCGCAGCTAGTTGAGCAGCAGAATCGGGATTATGAGGCGGATCATTTAAAGCCGATTCCGAATTCTCCGTAGCTCAGTGTCTCCGTGGTGAAAACACTTCACGCGACGGCCGTCTGCCGCTCGCCCGACAAATGCCAGATCTCCGCTGCGTACTCGCGAATGGTGCGGTCGCTCGAGAACTTGCCCATGCGTGCTACGTTCAGCATCGCTCTGCGCGACCAGCTCTCCTGATCGCTGAAGTCGCGCTGCGCGTGTTCGTGCGTCTCGATGTACGAGCCGAGATCGGCGAGATGGAAGTAGCGGTCGCGATAAACCATCGTCTCGTATACCCACCGGAAGAGGCCGAACTCAGTGGGAGAGAAACGATCGGACGACAACGTGTCGATCACGCGGCGAATGCGTGGATCGGCGTCGTAGATCTCGCGTGCCTGAAAACCTCGGGCCTGGCGCTCAGCGATCTGCTCGGCCGTCAGTCCAAACACGTACATGTTCTCCGCGCCGACCTTCTCCAGAATCTCGATGTTGGCGCCGTCGAGCGTTGCCATCGTGAGCGCGCCATTCATCGCGAGTTTCATGTTGCCGGTTCCGGAAGCTTCCATGCCGGCGGTCGAGATCTGCTCGCTCAGGTCGGCGGCGGGAATGATGATTTCCGCGAGCGACACGCGATAGTCCGGAACGAACGCAATCTTAATCTGGTCGCGCACCCGCTTATCTGTATTGATGGTGCGCGCGACGTTGTTGATCAGCTTGATGATCTGCGTTGCCGCCAGATACGCCGGAGCCGACTTGCCAGCGAAAACGTAGGTTGCAGGCGTAGTCAGCGTCTCGCCGTCTTCGGTGATGCGCAGATAGTCGTAGGTGATCCGCAGCAGGTTCAGAAGCTGGCGCTTGTACTCGTGAAAGCGCTTGATCTGTACGTCGAACATCGACTCGGGATCGACGAGCACTCCCGAAGTCTGCGCAATTACTTTTGCCAGGCGCTGTTTGTTGTCGCGCTTGATCTCGCGGAACTCGGAGCGGACTGCCGCATCGTCGGCGTAGCGCTCGAAGCGATGAATCTGGTCGAAGTCGGTGATCCACTCGTCGCCGATGGTGCGGCACAGCAGTTGAGACAGTCCTGGATTGGCTTTCAGAATCCATCGCCGATGCGCCACGCCGTTGGTCTTGTTGTTGAAGCGTTCGGGCCACATCTTCGCGAAGTCGGGCACCAGCGTCTTCTTGACCAGCTCACTGTGCAGCTCGGAGACGCCGTTCACCGAATGACTGCCGACGATCGCCAGCAGCGCCATCCGCACCTGCTTCTCGCCCGCTTCCTCGATGATCGACATGCGCCGCGGCCGCTCAAAATCCAGCGGATCGGACTGCACCACCTTCACCAGGAAATCGTGGTTGATGTTGAAGATGATGTTCATGTGCCGCGGCAGCACGTATTCCATCAGCGGCAACGACCATTTCTCGAGTGCCTCCGGCAGCAGCGTGTGATTGGTGTAGGCAAACGTCGCCTGTGTGATCTCCCACGCGCGCTTCCACTCCATCCCGTGCTCATCGACAAGCAATCGCATCATTTCGGGAACAGCCAGCGCCGGATGCGTGTCGTTCATCTGGATAGCGATCTTTTCGGGGATCTGCTCCAAATCGGAATTGTCGGCGAGGAATCCGCGCAGGATGTCGCGCAGCGCGCACGCAACCAGGAAGTACTCCTGCAACAGCCGCAGCTCTTTGCCCGATTTCACCTGGTCCGACGGATACAGCACGCGCGAGATGTTTTCGCCTGCGATCTTCTGCTCGACCGCGCGAATGTAATCTCCGCGATTGAAGATCTGGATATCGAAGTCTTCGGAAGCCTGCGCCGCAAAAAGTCGCAGATAGTTGACGGTCCGCCCGCCATAGCCGGCTACAGGCATGTCGCTCGGGACGCCGAGCACCAGCTTCTGATCGGTCCACTTCGCGTCGCGCGCATGCACATCGCAGCGGCCATAGATGGGAACTTCGACCGAGAGCGCAGGATGTGGAATCAGCAGAGGCGTGCCGAACTTTTTCCAGCGGTCCGGCTTCTCGCGCTGATAGCCGTCCTGAATCTCCTGCGTGAACATGCCGAACTCATAATCGATGCCGTAGCCGAACCCCGGCATGCCCAGCGTGGCCATCGATTCGAGGAAGCATGCCGCCAGGCGCCCGAGACCTCCGTTGCCTAGTCCAGCATCGACTTCGGTTTCCAGAACCTCGTCGAGATCGACTCCATGCTCGGCCAGCGCCTCGCGGCAGAGTTGCGTGAGCTGCAGATTGCAGAGGTTATCGCTCAGAGCACGGCCCATCAGAAATTCCATCGAGAGGTAATACAGCCGCTTCGCCGCGGTAGTCCGATAGCGCTCTTCAGTCTCCAGCATTCCATCAATCAGCCGATCGCGAATCGCGAGCGCCAGCGGACGTAGGATGGCTTTCGGCGTCAAGTCCACCCGGGACTGCGCAAGGGTGTAACGGATGTGTTTGAGAATCGCCTGCCAGAGTTCGTCGGGCGAAGAGAACCCCGGACGCAACGCCGGACGTACGGTCGTCATGGAGGACATCGATGAATCCTAAGTATTCCGACATTAATGAATGTAAACCGAGCAGAAAGGAGGGAGCAAACTGTGGGCTGCTGGATTACCAGCTTTGTCATTCCGAGCGAAGGCTCACGCGTGCAGTTGGCGTGAGCCGGAGAGAGGAATCCCTACCAGCAAAGATCACTGCCGCAGCGAGACCCGTGCTCAGGTTCACAGGGTAGAAATCCGTAGGGATTCCTCCGCCAAAACCAGGCGTTCGGAATGACACCCTTTACGGAAGAAAAGTCTAAGCCGCGCCAGCTTCCACTCTTCGCGAGCGCAAAGTCCGCAGCTCGCGGCGGACGCTCTCGCTTTCGGTAAGCACGTCGAGGGTCTCGGCCAGCTTGCGCTGCGTTTCGTCAGCGCGATTGAGAATCGATTCGAGTCTCTGCAGTACGGTTTCCGCTCGCGTGAGCAGCGCCTGTACCTGAACAGATTGTCGGTCCTGCCCTGAGTCAGCGTTCACAATCGAGCCGAAACGCACGGGACGGCTATCGAGCCACTGATCGAGCTCGGAAGAAAACGCAAGCACTGCACTGTGGTCTTTGCCTGCCGGCCGATGCACTGGAAGTCCGAGTTGTGCTTCCCAGCGCTGCACGGTGCGCACGCCTCGACCAAGATAGTTCGCAATTTCTTTCCAGGAATTCAGAATTCGACGCTCAGCCATTTCGATCTGTCCTTAGCGCTATGAGTGAAAAAGTAAAACCAAGAAGTAGAAGTTTGTTGCTCTCACCAGCGACTCTATTACAGCTTCTACCCTGAGCAGCATCGCGTCAACGCGCGCCGCTGTGATCGGTAACTATTCTGTTACAAGTATAACGCAATCTGCTGATTCTAAAGAGCTTACTGGCGAGTCATTGGCGCAAGTTGTCGTACATGTAGTGCACTGCTGTTTTAGGGCACTGCTGTTCGCTTCGTTTGTCCGAGTTCCCTTGGTCCGCAGCAATTGCATCCCTCTGCCAGCGCCGCGATCCGCGTGAGGATCTCCATCATTAGCCTTGCGCTCGCAGGGATCTGTTGTTGCATACAGTTTCGGGGAACAGTGGGTCCCTCTCAGCGCAACACCGAACTCGAACGGAATTAAAACACTTCGCGGCGGTGAGAGGATCACAACTCTCGAAGCTCGTTTCCACTGACCGCGATTGTGAGTGAGTCGCTCCGACTCTTCGTCCCTACAAATCGGGACGGAGCCTCCACAGACCCTTTGTCGAATTTGAGCAAATAATCACAAAGCATATATACATATCGATATGAATCGTGTAAAGTCATCTCTACTGGTTATCGGCTGCCTGCTCTTTGCCGCCTCCTCTCTCCACGCCCAATTCATCGAAGACTGGCAGGCGCGTGTTTCGCAGACACAAGCCGAGCAGCCGCACTGGATCACACCGCTGGTGACAGTCACGCCGCGCCTCGAGCAGGAGTTTCGTTTCGATGTGCTGCGTCAGCTCACGCCGAGCGGCGAGCTGGTGAACCTCGGCGCAGGCAAAGGACTGGAGCTGATTCCGAGCCGCAACATCGAGATCATCATCGCCGCGCCTCCGGCATACCTGATTCACAACAACGCCGCGATCAAAGACGGCTTTGGCGATGAGAGCTTCCTGCTGAAGTACCGGCTGGCGAGTGGAAACGAGGAGCACGGCAAGTACATCCTCACGTTCTTTCTGGGAGGCAGCATTCCCACCGGCTCATACCGAAATGGATCAGTAGCAGCAGTGGTTACTCCAACGATCGCAGCAGGCAAAGGTTTCGGCCGCTTCAGCGTGCAGTCAACACTCGGAGTCGGCTTGCCGGTGGACAGCGTGAATCGCCTGGGCCACGCAGTCGCCTGGAACACTGCGTTTCAATATCACGTTCGCCGCTTTCTCTGGCCGGAGCTTGAGGTGAATTCAACGTTCAACGAAGGCGGCACGAATGACGGCAAGAAACAAACCTTCCTCACTCCGGGACTAGTCGTCGGCCGCATTCCTCTGCACAACCGGCTGGGACTAACGCTAGGTACTGGAATGCAGATCGCCGCAACGCACTTCCATACGTTCGATCACAACCTGATCTTCACGGCGCGGCTGCCGTTTTAACGGAACGGTCCGCGGTAGCCTGTGATCAGTGTTCGCCGCCGCAAACTTTGGCAGCGCTACGCATGCTGTGCAGTCCTAGAATATTGCTGTGTGCGTGCGTTCCCGGTCGTTGTTTGTCTTCGTGCTCATCGGTTTGGCTGGAGCGGCGTGGTGTCAGTGTCCTAACGCTGTGCAATCCCAGGCAGAGCAGGGCACGGGTCCTCGCAACTTTGTGGTTCGCGAAGTTCAGTTCGTCACTCTGGGCTTAAGCAGCTTCGCGGAACAAAATCAGGTTGCCGCTTCGTTGGTTGGATTATGTTTCGCAGAGAACAAGAAAGATGACCTTGAAGAGAGAATCCGATTTGGATTTCAGCGCCTTGGGTTCTTCAAAGTTCAAGTTCTAACGGTTAAGGTGGAGGCTCCTGACAGCGCAAATCCACCTACTGTCTCCGTCACTGCGCGTGTTGATGAGGGAGCACGATACAGACTGAAGTCGATCACATTCACCGGCAACAAGGCCATCAGCAATCCAACCGCATTGCGTAACCAATTTCCGATCGCGGATGGTGAGCTCTTTGATAGAGAAAGTGTGAGTAAAGGATTGGAAGATCTGCGCTACGCCTATGCCCAGCTTGGATACATAAACTTTAGTGCTGTACCGGAGACGCAGATCGATGAAGATAGGAAGCTCATCTCGTTGACGATCGACTGTGATGAGGGCAGACAATTCGTCATTAGGTCGTTCACCATCAAAGGTGCTGATCAGCAAACAGAAACGGCCCTGCGTGCCTTGTGGCGACAGATGTTGCAGCCCGGCCAAATCTATAACGCGAGATTGATCAAATATTTCTTCGAACAGGCTCAGACGTTACTTCCCGGCGCGAGTCCTGAAAAGAACCTCACACTCGAGCAAAATTCTCGCCAGAATACTGTGGACATCGTATTAAACACAGGTTCGAACGCGAATTAAGCCAAGATCTACGCGCAGGATTACGGAAGCTCAGTGCGCGAACGCGGCGAGTTCTGGCGCGGGGTCATCAAAATTGAAGTTAGAAGCATTCTTCCAACGTAATTCGTGTTTTCGATCAACCGAAGGCCGATATGAGCACATTGTTACGAATCTGAACGAATCGAAGTCTTCAGGGCTTTGTTAGCCTATTGCCTATCGCTATTGCCACTCATGCGCAAAGAACACGAACGGCTTCTCCAGGATAAGAATCACGAGATTTATTGGAAGCGCTGGGGATCGTACTTAAGCGAGCGCGCGTGGGGCACGGTTCGCGAGGACTACAGCGCCACTGGCGATGCCTGGAACTATTTCACGCACGATCAGGCGCGCTCGCGGGCGTATCGCTGGAATGAAGATGGGCTGCTTGGGTTCTGCGATCGTCATCAGCTTATTTGTTTTGCCTTGGCGATGTGGAATGGCCGCGATCCGATCATCAAAGAGCGGCTGTTTGGACTCAGCGGACCGGAAGGAAACCACGGCGAAGACGTAAAAGAATGCTACTTCTATCTCGACAACACGCCGTGCCACACGTACATGAAGGCGTTGTACAAGTATCCGCAGCAGGAGTTTCCTTACCAGCGATTAGTCGATGAAAATCGGCGCCGCACGCGTCTTGATCCCGAATTTGAATTGACAGACACCGGTATCTTCGACGATGGCCGCTACTTCGACATCTTCGTTGAGTATGCGAAAGCATCGGGCGAAGAGATTCTGATTCGCCTCTCGGTTTGGAATCGCGGTCCGGAAGCTGCCCGTCTTCATCTTTTACCGACGATCTGGTTTCGCAACACCTGGTCCTGGGCCGCGACCGAGCCGGCTGAGCATGAAAAGCCCAAACTGGAACGGATAGCGGATCTGCACGGCTTGCCGGTGACTCGTGTCTATCATCCGCACTACGGTGAGCGCTGGCTGTACTGCGAGGGTTCGCCGCAGCTCTTATTTACTGACAATGAAAGCAATTTGCGCCGGCTGTTTGGAGTACCGAATCGCGGCTTTTATCAAAAAGACGCCATCAACGACTTCATCATCAAAGGGCACCGCTATCGATTGAATGCGGAACAAACCGGCTCAAAAGCTGCCATTTACTACGATCTCGATATTCCGCCCGGCGAGAGTGCGGTAGTGAAGTTGAAATTCAGCGACAGGCTCGACAGCACCGTCGATCATTTTGGCGTGGCCTTCGACGAGGTCTTCCGCGAGCGAATTTACGAAGCCGACGATTTCTATCGCGATATTATCCCGGCATCGCTCTCTGCTGACGGACGCAATGTAATGCGCCAGGCGTTCGCGGGAATGCTCTGGTCCAAACAGTTCTACAACTACGACGTGCAGACCTGGCTGACCGGCGATCCCGGCCAGCCGAAGCCGCCGCGCGAGCGGCTGAGCGGCAGAAATTCAGATTGGGAACACTTTTATTCCGACGACATCCTGTCGATGCCGGACAAATGGGAGTATCCCTGGTTCGCTGCATGGGATCTCGCATTCCACTGCATCCCGCTCGCGCTGCTCGACTGGGACTACGCCAAGTATCAGCTCACGCTGCTGTGCCGCGAGTGGTACATGCATCCGAATGGGCAGCTTCCGGCGTACGAATGGAACTTTTCCGATGTGAATCCACCGGTGCACGCGTGGGCCTCCCATCGCGTGTATCAGATTGAACGGAGGATGACGGGTAAAGGCGATTTCGCTTTCCTTGAGCGCATCTTCCACAAGCTGTTGATCAATTTCACCTGGTGGGTGAACCGCAAAGACACTGCCGGGAAGAACATTTTCCAGGGTGGCTTCCTCGGCCTCGATAACATCGGGGCATTCGATCGCAGCGAGCAGCTTCCCGGCGGCGCGTACATGGAACAGTCTGATGCAACCAGCTGGATGGCGGGTTACAGCCTCAATATGCTCATGATCGCGCTCGACCTGGCGCTTCAAGATTCCGTCTATGAAGACACCGCCATCAAATTTTGGGAGCACTTCCTGTTCATCGTAAAAGCGATGAATCGCAACATCGATGGCGAAGGAATTTGGCATGAAGAAGACGGTTTCTATTACGACGTGCTCCGTATCTCCGACGGCTCGCACATTCCCATGCGCATCCGTTCCGTTGTGGGACTTGTGCCTCTGTTCGCCGTTCAGACGCTCGAGCCGGGGCTGCTGCAGCGCTTGCCGAATTTCGCCCATCGCATTCAGTGGTATATCGACAATCGGCCGGACCTAACGGAGAACATTGCCTGCTTCCAAGCCGAGGGCGTGAAGGAGAGGCAGCTCCTGGCTATTGCCGATGAGAAGCGGCTGCGGCGAATCCTGAAGATAATGCTCGACGAGAAAGAATTCTTTTCCCCTTTCGGAATCCGCAGCCTTTCGCAATACCATCGGGACCATCCTTTTCGACTGGAGATCGCCGGCCATGAGCATGTGGTGGATTACGAACCCGGAGAATCCACGAGCGGTCTATTCGGCGGCAATTCGAACTGGCGGGGGCCGGTGTGGCTGCCGGTGAATTTTCTGATTATCGAGTCGTTGCAGCGTTATCACCACTATTACGGCGAACGCGTGAAGGTTGAATGCCCCACAGGATCGGGAAAGATGATGACTCTGGGGCAAGTGGCGGAAGAGCTCTCGCATCGACTCACTCGCTTGTTCCTCGTCGGCAAAGATGGGCGGCGTCCATCGCACGGCCGTAACTCCCTATTCCAAAATGATCCTCATTGGAAAGGCTTCGCGCTGTTCTACGAGTACTTTCATGGAGACACTGGAGCCGGGCTGGGTGCTTCACATCAAACCGGCTGGACTGGGCTGATTGCGAAGCTGATACAGCAGAATGGAGAGCCGAAGGAAGCTGCGGCGAAGAACTCAAAATATCCCCGAGGCTAATGGATTCAGGTTCTCCCGGCTGGTTTTTCGATTTCGTGATTTCCGATTTCGCGATCTGTTCTGATTCTCAATCTGCGAAATCACGCAATCGCGAAATTCTTCATTGCGTTGCCGGCGAGTTCTCTGCCGGCGGCTTCGGCTGCCTTTGCAGCACGCCTGAATCTACCGTCTGCCCAGTTCGGGAAATCGTCTGGAAGTACAGCTTGTCTCTTGCGATCTCGACCAGCATGAACGTTCGATCCGTATCGAAGCCTGCGGCCATGTCGTCAGCATCGCGGCGCAGATTGTGGTAGCGCAGCTCGCCGGAGTTCCCTACCAGAAAGAAATATATTCCGCCCTCCGGCTTGAAGCGTTCATAGACATGGTCATGTCCTGACATTACGACGTTCACGCCATACTTCTCAAAAATCGGCATGAGCTGATTGCGAAGATCGACGTCAGAGCCGTGAAAGCGCCCGTCCGAATACAACGGATGATGAAAGAAAGCGATCTTCCACTTGGCGTTCGATTCGCGTAGCTGCTGCTGGATCCAATCGAGCTGCGTGGGATCCATGTAGTTGCTATCGAGCGCGAAGAACTGCACGTCGCTTTTCTTGAACGTGTAGTAACGCTGGCCGTTCATGTTGAAGGGCTTGTACAGAGTTTCGTCGGAGTTGTCGTGATTGCCGAGACAGGCATAGAACTTCACACCGGCATCGAGTAGCGGCTTGTACGGCGTTTCGAATTTGCGCTCGAAGTCCTTGGGTTTGTGTCCACCATAGATGTTATCGCCCATCATGATCACGAAATCATAGTGAACGACCTTCTCGTAGGCTTCCATCTCGGCGGCAATGTCGTACTGGGGCTGCTCGCCTGTACCGTTATCTCCGATCACGGCGAAGCGCACCGACTTCTGCTCAAGCGGCAACTTGACATCGAGCTGGCTCTGCGACGCCGCGGGCGTCTGGGTCAGCGTCGGTGTGGACGTGGGCGTAAAGCGGAACGCGAGCGTTCCCGCGCCAACCGTGATCAGAGCTGCGAGGACGAGTTTGCGAATCATTTCGGACTTGGCGTGGTGAGGTCAGGAATCAGATCGACAATCAGATTCGCGGCGATGTCGCGAAGAATCAGCTCGTGATCGACAAAGCGGTATTCCAATTCTTTCGGCAGCTTAGGCAAATTCAGCAGCAGCGATGGCGGCATCGATTGCAAGGGTAATCCATCCGGATAGGCCTGGTTCACTGCGACGTGCACGCCACGAATCGGCTCGGCGCGCTCATAGCTCTTGCGAATCTGTGCGCCTTGAGGACCATTGATGGATTGAGCCATCAGATGACGAAAGAAAGCCGCGATAGACGGAGTGAAGATATCGCCTGGCTGAGCCTGCGGCCGCGCATTGCGAATGCGCTCTGCGAGCTGATGCTGATATTCCGTCAACTGTGTTGGTGACGGTGTGTTCTTCGGAGTGGTCAGCCCGCTTTGAGCAGATTGTCGCAGCTTCATGTAATCCGCCACGCGCTTCTCGAAATCTGCTGAAGTCGCCGCATCCGGATTCACTCGTTGCGCAGGTTTAGTTTGTCCCACTGCGAAGGAGGAGGCGAGCACCAAAGCGCATAGACTCATGGGTCCTATCTTCCGCTTTATTCCGTGTCTCCGTGTCTCCGTGGTGAAGAACCTGTTCATCACGCCTCCGGCTCCCGTTGCTGCTCGACTACATCCTCTACTGCTTCGCGAACAGCCTGCTTCACCGCTTGCTTGACCGCAATCTTCACCGATTCCTCGATCTCCTCGTGATCGATATCGAAACCATTCTCGGTGGGAACGACCTCCTTGATCACATCCTCAATGACCGGCGCCACGGGAGGAAGGACCTTTGTAACTGTTTTGGCCACTTTTTTTGCTACTTTCGCTGCTGGCGGTTTCTCGATGTCGTCGGCTTCGTCTCCAGTCTGAATCACTCCGGTCTTCCAATCGGTCTCGAAAACTTTTGTGATTTGCTTGGCGGTGTCGGCGTCCCGAAAGATAATGCCGATTTCGCGCCTGGAGTCGAGTTCAAGTTCCCGCAGGCTCTGGCTGCCCATGAAGATATCGTTGCCGTCGCGCACCATGGTGCGTGTATGAAGCCGGAGTTTTGCTAATCTGCGGACTGCGATCTGGCTGCTGCGTCTCGCCACCTTCCCGATCACGCGGATCTCCACGCCGGCGCGTGCGCGCTCTTCGAGGAGTTGGATCATCTCGCGGTCGGTGATCTTTACGTCGTAGATCAACAGCTCTTTCTTCGCCCCCTGAATGAACCTCGAAATCTCCTTGCGTGCGTTCAGGGGACTGACGACGAAGCGTGGCGAACCCGGCTTGTACTTGCGGCGCTTGCTGTCGGCATCGAAAAGTCTTACGGCCTCTTTGACCAGCTCTTTCTCATGCGTGATCACGGCGAAGCTGCGGCTGCGCTCGATGTCAATCTGGGTGTAGTTGAAGGCGAGCAGGTGAAGCTCTTTGCCGTCAATGATCATCATCTTGCCGTGATAGCGGACCAGATCGTCGGCAGTACGGGCCACGGTTACCCCACGATCCAGAAAGCGCAGCTCCAGCTTGCGCAGGTTCTTCTCGCCTCCGCGATTGGTGAACGCGATCAGCGCATCGACCGCTACGCCCCGCTTCACGGCGTCTTCCAGAGCCTTCTCGATCTCCAACCGGTCGAAGCGGAAGATGACGATCTGGATAGAGCTCTTCGCCCGCTCGATGGCTTTCACCAATGGCTTGATCCCATCCCCAGGCTGGACAAGCAGCTTCACGCGACAGAGCTCCTGAGAAGCTTGGATGCGGAAAAAACAGAGAAGAGCGAACACGAAGGTCACGAAGGTTGAACGGCAAGGTCACGGAGCATCATGTACTCTGTTAACCTCGTTTCTCCTCCCCGTTAACGCGGTCCTAAGCAGCCGAATCAGGTGCTCTGGGTATCTAAGTCTCTGCTGAAGATTTCACAGTGGATCCTTCGGGATCGCGCTAGATAAGCGATCCTCGTCTCTACCAACATGCGCAAGACCCAAATTTTCGGCCTGCTGGCCGGTTCTCTACTTCTCGTCACTAACCCCGCAATAGCCCAGAACCCCTCTTCGCCGAAAGCCTTGATCTGGAGGGATCCTGGCGATATCGCCGCCAAGAACCTCCTCTATGGCTCTGGCGGCGAAAAGGACCAGCCTCGTCCGCCGGTAGTTTTCGAGAAGGAGGACACGAAGGGATCGAATCCAAAATTCGATGTTCACGACCAGGACGGAACGAAATGGAAGGTGAAGCTTGGAGTTGAGGCGCGCCCGGAAACCGTTGCCACGCGGCTATTGTGGGCTGTCGGCTATTTCACTGAAGAAGATTACCTTGAGCCGGAACTAAAGATTGAAGGACTACCTAAGACGCTCCAGCGTGGTCAGAATCTGATCAAAGCAGGCGAAGCACGCAATGCCCGGCTGAAACATCATCCCAGGCACATGGAGAAGGATGACGAATGGCACTGGCGAAAGAATCCCTTTTCGGGAACCCGGGAGTTCAACGGCCTGCGGGTGATGATGTCGCTGATCAACAACTGGGACGTGAAAGACGAGAACAACGCAATCTATCAGGACAAGCAATCAGGCGAGCAGCTCTATCTTGTAACCGATCTCGGCGCTTCTTTTGGCTCAATTGGATATCGTCTCGGCCCAGGACGCGGCAAGGGCAATTTAGGGCTATACAGAAGTTCCAAATTCATCACGCACACTCATCGTGATTATGTGGACTTCAGCTCGCCCGCCCATTCAACGGTGATCGGCATTCTGGGAATCTTCTCGATTCCGAACTTTGTCACCCGCATGCGGCTGCGCTGGATTGGCCGCCATATTCCCCGCGAAGATGCAAAATGGGTAGGTGGTCTCCTGGCCCAACTCAAACCTGCTCAGATTGAAGACGCTTTTCGCTCGGGTGGATATTCCGACAAAGATGTCGCAGAGTATTCGGCAGTGGTGGAGAAGAGAATTGCCGAACTGGGAAAGCTCTAGATAGCCAATGGCTGGAGACGGACCGAGTCTGGCCTTCTCGGTCGGTCTCCGCACCTGTCGCTAGATAACCAGGAGGCCTGGGCCGCCGCCGGTTTCGCCGGCTGTCGGCTTGGCGGCGCTCTTTTTGCCGCTCTTGCCGCTTTTTGCTCCCGCCGATTTCGGGAGCGCATCGTTCACTGCCTTTGCGTTCGTAAGGTGATCTTCGAGCGTGGGATAAGTGCGGTTCGCGTAGTCTTTGAGATCGGAGTTGGCCGATGTACTGTTGGCTTCCTTCTTGAACTCGGCGACATCTTTTGTGTGGTCCTTGACCATCATCGCCATGTACGCACGATCAAAAGCTGCCCCTTTCAACCTCTCTAGCCGCTTCTGCTCAGCTTTTTGTTGCGGGCTGACGTCCTTCGGAAGAGTAATATTCGCCTTTGACGCAACGCCTTCAAGATCCTGCTCGGCTTTGCCGTGGTCATCGACCATGCGCTGCCCAAACTTCTTCACGTCATCGCTTTGTGCATTCTGCTGTGCGAGTTTGCCCAACGCAACTTCTGCCATGTTTCCCTGAGCTGCCTTTTTTGCGAATGCAGCGTCAGGATTCGCTCCTGCTTTGGATGATTTCGCCTTGGTCTGCGTGCCTGTTTGCGCAAATGCGGCGAAGGAGAACGCGAGAATAAGAACCCCGAGCCTGTACATATACGTATCCCTCTCTGGAAGCTTCGTTATTCAGTTAGAGGTGCGATCAAGTGCGGTGGTTTGCTGATATTGGGCTCAAGGAAGTCTCAGGATAGTCGAAGAGTTTCACAATCATGGGAAGGGACATTTCAGCTACTGCGATCAAGCCGGAATTCCTGAAGCGATGTTCGACGTGGGCGCAGTCGATCCGCAGAAGTACGCACACGGGCAGCGCTAGGGCACACCGCTGCGGTCCTGCGCTCTCCGTTCCGAACCTCCAACCGACGCTGCACACCGCAATTGAAACCGAGTCGCGGAATTATTGGAGCTGATGAGGAGGGAGAGAGCCTTCCTAGAGTGAATTTCTGACCGACGGCTTCGCATATCGGCCTGTCATCCTGAGCCAAGGAGCGAAGCGACGCAAGCGAAGGACCTTGCGTTTGTTTGAGGGATCAGCTGATGGCTGTCTGCGACCAAACTGCCCTTGTTACAATCTAATGTTTGTCTTTCTGACCAATTCCCAACAAGCTAGACGGAGTCACACTTGCCAGAGACTATTTACGACGTAGCCATCATCGGCTCCGGTCCGGGCGGCTATACGGCTGCGATTCGTGCCGGCGAATACGGACTGAAGACCGCGTTGATTGAAAAAGACGCGAAGCTTGGCGGCACCTGTCTGCACGTGGGCTGCATCCCCACCAAGAGTCTGCTGTTCGACGCCGAAATCTACGACCATTTCAAAAGCGCGAAGGAGCACGGCATCGAGAACGTCGATGGCATGAAGGTGAACTGGGGGACGATCCAGGATCGCAAGAACAAGATCGTCACCAAACATGCCAAGGGCCTCGATTTCCTCATGCGCAAGAACAAGGTGACGGTCGTTCCCGGTTACGGACGTCTCACTGGCCCGGTGAAGAACGGTGTACTCGACGTTGAAGTCACGAGCTCAGATGGGAAGAAGAGCAAGCTGCAAGCGAAGAACGTGATTATCTCGACCGGCTCTCAGGCGCGCATGCTGCCGGGGCTGAAGCCCGATGCGACTATCCTTACGAACATCGAAATCCTGTCGCTGAATTCCATTCCGAAGTCGCTGATCGTGATCGGCTCCGGGGCAGTCGGTGTTGAATTTGCGTCGATCTACAAATCGTACGGGACTGACGTAAACATCATCGAGGCTTTGCCGCGGTTGGTTCCGGTTGAAGATGAAGATGTGAGTAAAGAGCTGCTGCGGGTTTACAAGAAGCGCGGCATCAATTGCCATCTGGCCGCAAAGGTCGAGAAAGTCGAGAAGACCAAGGAGGGAGCGTCGGTCACATTTACCGGCTCGGGTGGAAAGCAGCAGAAGCTCGAAGCTGAAAAGGTTCTGATCGCCATCGGACGCGCGCCGCAGACCGACGATGTCGGTCTGGATAAAACCAAGATCAAAGCTGAGCGCGGCTTCATTCCAACCAACGAATGGATGCAGACAGTCGAGCCCTGCATCTACGCGATCGGCGATATCGTTATGGGAATGCCGCAACTGGCGCACGTCGCAGCCATGCAGGGCATGGTTGCAGTTGCGAAGATCGCCGGCAAGTATGCGCGTCCGGTGAAGCGCAACCTGATTCCCGGCGCAACGTACTGCGAGCCGCAGATCGGCAGCGTCGGATTGACGGAAGCACAGGCGCGGGAGAAGGGATACAAGGTCAAAGTAGGCAAATTCCCGTTTACTGCCAATTCCAAGGCCAGCATCATCAGCAATCACGAAGGATTTATCAAGGTCGTCTCCGAAGAGCAATACGGCGAAATTCTCGGCGTGCACATTATCGGACCGTCGGCGACGGAGTTGATCTCCGAAGCCGTCACCGCCATGCAGCTCGAAGCGACGGTGGAGGAGATGATGTTCACTATCCACGCTCATCCAACGCTGTACGAGGCATTGCTCGATGGCTTCAGCAGCGTGGAAGGCAAAGCAATCAATATTTGAGTGGAACATGAGCGACCGCTGTCTATTGAGTGCGGATGAACTCCTCCGCTTTTGCTTTGCCGAGACGCAGCGCTGGCGCGACTGGCTTGCAGCAAACCAGAGCCTGCTGGATTTGCCGATCGACATCGCTCAGGCGAAAACCGTTCGCGATCTGGTTCTGCACATTGTCGCCGTCGATCTGCGTTATGCCGAGCGTCTGCTGGGCGAAAGAGTGACCGAGTACGAAGAGCTGCCTACGGCTACGCTGGCAGATCTCTTCTCCAACGCCGATCGTGCGCGAGAGAAGCTGGAAGCCTTCCTACAAAAGGCTACTGACGCCGAATGGAACCAGGTGCTAACTTTCCCGACGCGCAGTGCAGGCACTCTCTCTTCCAGCAAACGCAAGATCTTCATTCACACGCTGCTGCATGGAATGCGCCACTGGGCGCAGCTCGCAACTTATTTGCGCCAGCAAGGACACAAGCAGCCCTGGGCTCATGATTTTCTCATGAGTGACGTGATTCGATAATGCTGCTCGCATAGCTGTTTCCGTTCAGAGAATTCATCGGCGAGCGGTCGCAAATCGATTCGAAGTGCCAGAATCCTGCATGCGGCCTCATCAGCAGCAGCTCTCGGACGTCAAGTTCCACAAATCTCTCTGCAAACACCTCGCACCTAATGCACATCCAAGCCTTTAGTCCCGGGGATTAAGGGACGCAAGTTACAGGAGGGTGCAATGGCAGATCCTCTGCAAAACAGAGAATTTCCCGATTTGGGTACGCGCACCACAGACCCGGTCGGCACAGGGCTCGAGGAGAATCGCGCCAACACAGTGGCGTATCAGGCGCCAGTGGAGGACCCGATCCGCAAGGGCGAGAGTTACGGGTCAGGAACTTGGGAAAATACCGGAAATCCTCGGCTGAATCGCACGGCCGAGCAGATTGGAACGGCGCTCGGCAAAACTGTATCTCAGGTTAAGCGGGCTCCGGAAACAGCTCGCCGAGGTCTGCACGTGGTTCGTGACCGCGCCCAGGAAGCCCAGAGCAATGCTACCCAGCAGCTCTCCACCTCAGCATCATCGCTGGCCGATACCGCCCAGCAACGCGCGCGCGAGTTCGCCACCTCGGCACAGCAAAAAGCCCGCGAGCTGGCGGATACCACCAAGCGTCGGGCGAGTGAACTCGCCGATGCTGCGGAAGAGCGCGGACGCGTGCTGCTCGATAAAGCCGACCAACTTACCGATAAAGTCGCCGAACGCAGCAAAGAGCTGCGTGAGCAGCTCGAAGCACGTACGCGCGAAGCTCGGGCGCAGGCTCGCTTGAAAGCTCAAGAGGCGCGGCTGCAAAGCGAGCGCCTGATCCAGGAAAAGCCGTTGCACGTGCTCGGTGGCATAGCCGCTGCAGCGTTCCTGCTGGGAGTTTCACTCCGGATTGTGAGGTCACGCAATGCAAGTCGTTACTGAGAACAACAGATCAATCGGGCAGGTCGTCGCCGAGCTCAAGAGTGATGCTCGCGATTTCGTCTCTACGCGTTTGCAGATGCTTTCGCAGGAGATGAAGGAGAAAGTCGGCGTATGGAAGGTAGCGATACCCATGCTGGCGGTCGCCGCTCTCTTCGGAGTGGTTACTTTCCTCGCGCTTACCTTTGCGTTCATCGCGTTCTTCGCCGGCGTTTTCTATGGCAGCGCTTATTCGTGGTGCTACGGCGCGCTGATCGTTACGGCGGGATATTTCCTGATTGCGCTCGGAATGTTTTACCTGGGACGTCGGGAGCTTACTCAAGCTGGACTGGCGCCTAAGCGTACTCTCCGCGTTCTGAAAGAGGATCAGATCTGGATTCAGCATGAAGCGAGGTCACAGGCATGACGCAAGCACAACCAAACCTTCCCGCGGAAATTCTGGAGAAACGCGCCGCCGAGCAGCGCCGCGCTCTGCACAATGATGTCCAGCAGCTTCGCTCAGCGGTGCGGCACGAAATCCGGGAGCGTACAGACATAAAGCGCAATGTACGCCGACATTTCGCTCCGGTCGCGGGCGCCACGGCGGTGGTCGCTCTGGCTTTGGGATACGGGACCGCAGGAATCTTCACGAGGCACTAGCGGCGGCTCTCGGCCGCTTGTGCCAGTCTGGACAGATAGCCGTCGATGGTGCTCGTGTAGCCCATCACGAAGCGCCATACGAAGCGAAACAGGGGATTGTAGATTTCTCCCTCTTCGGTGATTGTCACCAGACAGCCGTCGCTCTGCAGCTGTAAGCTCCACGTCCAGGTGCCGCCGAACGGAAGGTTTTTGTCGGCGATTACCCTCTTCAGCAAAGTTGGTGGGCGATACTCGAGCCGTTCGTAGGTGATCGTCTGTCCATGCTTGTCGGTCTCACGGACTAGATATTTTCCGCCTTCATCAATCACAGCATAACTCTTCAAATCTGTGCGCCAATCCGGCGGGCCTGAAATCAACTGAAAGACTCGCTCCGGCGAAGCCTTGATGAATGCAGAGCGGGTCGCGGTATGGTGCTTCGGCAATATGGCTCCGACAATAAGTACGAGCGCAATCACTGCTGCGATGACACCGACAATAATCAGCAGAATCTTCATTTCGCGGCGTGTCTCCTCCGCGCTTGGCGCTTTTGCATCAACCGCTCGGCTGCATCGCTAAGTAATTCAAGGCCACGCAAGGCAGTCTCTCGGTCGTCGTGGCTGATTGATGAAAGCATCTCGTGTGCCAGATCGGGATCAAGGACCGAGTTCTGCTCGCGTACGCGCGTTCCCATCAGCGTGAGTCGCACCCCAATGCGCCGGCCGTCAGCGCTGTCGCGAAGACGGCGTACGTATCCCAACTCTTCGAGTTTGCTGATCTGAAGCGACATCGTCGATTCGGTCACGGCCATGTGCTGCGCCATCTCCGATATGGACCGCGAATGCTGCGGATCCAGGTGATCGAGTATGCTCGCCATGTGAGCGGTCAACACGCGGCCGTTCTCGTCGTCGCGGAGATGCCGGCGATGACACGCAAGATAAATCTTCGGATACGCCCGAAAGAGTCGCTGGACATTGGAGCTGAACATAGCAGGAGCATGAGGCAGATGCTTTGATTCGTCAAAGTATTACGCGGTAGCAGGCGGGCGCCTTCGCTAGGGACCACAGCGCTTCAGCATGACAGGTGAGCCAATGCGTGAGTGATCAAGAATTTCCTCGCTCGTGTTGAAATAGAAAGTTGAACTACTTCAACTACTTCACCGAAATCGAAGAGCACTTTCAACGACGCCGAGGCACGCTGCTGTTGCTTTCGACGCTTGATTGGGCCCTGATCGAAACTTGGAAGGAAGCTGGAGTGCCCCTCGAAGCCGTGCTGCGCGGTATCGACGCTGCCTTCGACGCTTACGATCGAAAGCCGCGGAAAACGCGCAAGGTGAACAGCCTCGCGTTTTGCTCCCAGGAGGTGCTTGCTGCGGCTGAAGACATGAAGGAAGCCGCAGTTGGCTCCAAGCGCCCAGCCACAAAACGCGAAACGGGATTGGCCGCCAGCGACGTGAGTGTCTATGTTGCGAAGAATGCAAGCTTGTTGCGTGCAGCAAAGCTGGAAGGTCTGCCGGCGCGAGTCGTCGGAGAAGCCGCTGAATCTCTGCTCAGTGTAGCCAATGATCTGAAAGAGAGCACAGGTAAGCGTCTTCACCTTGAAGATGTGGAGCGCCGACTAACCGTGTTAGAGGAGAAAATCCAGGCTGCGCTGATGAGTTCGACACCGGAGCAGGAACTGGTCGCGATCCGCGCCGAAGCCGACCGGCAGATCGCTGCGTATCGGGGCAAGATGAACGCTGCTCAAATCGACCAGTTGCAGAAGCAGTTCCTGCACAAGCGTCTGCTGGAACGCTACTCGCTTCCGCGGCTAAGCCTGTTCTACATGTGATCGCGCGTGGAACTCACCATCGAAAAGCTCGTGTACGGTGGAGACGGCCTGGCACGGGTGGCGTCTGGAAATCGCGCGAAGACGATCTTCGTTCCATATGTTCTGCCCGGGGAGCGCGTGGAAGCGACGATCGTCGAGGAGAGGCCTGGCTTCGCTCACGCACAACTGAATGCGGTCATCGAGAGCTCGAAGCTGCGAAGTGCTCCGCCCTGCCCGTACTTTACTGCGTGCGGAGGCTGCCATTACCAGCACATCGCGTATGAGCACCAGCTTCGCGTCAAATCCGAGATTCTGAAAGAGACGCTTCGTCGAGTCGGCAAGCTCGAAGTTCCCGTCGAAATCCAGACTCATTCCTCTCCGGCGCTCAACTATCGCAACCGCACTCGATTCCATGCGCGCAGCGGTCGTGAATTCGCCATCGGCTACTTTCGCCATGCTTCCCGCGATCTTCTCCCGATTCGGGAATGTCCGATCAGTTCGCCGCTGATCAATCGAGCGCTTCACGGGCTTTGGAAAATGGGCGCCGGGAAGGAACTCCCGCCGACAATTTACGAGGTGGAGTTATTCGCGAACCAGCGCGACGACCGACTGCTGGTTGAATTGTATGTGCGCGAATTTGCCCAACACGAAGCGGTTCGAGATTTTGCACGCGCCCTCATGCAGTCAGTTCCAGCAATAGTGGGCATTGCTGCGTCGTACAGCTCAGATCGAGCAAAAGACTTCGCAGCGAGGCCCGAGGTCCTGTCGGGTAAAGCAACGCTAAACTACAGAGTGGTGGAGGAAACGTACCGTGTGTCAGCCGGAGCTTTCTTCCAAACCAATCGCCACCTTGTTGAACGCATGGTTGGGTTAGCGGTAAACGGCCGTGGCGGGAAGCTCGCTCTCGACCTGTATTCGGGCGTGGGGTTGTTCACACTCCCACTGGCGCGCCGCTTTGAGCGGGTGATCGCCGTCGAGTCCTCGCCGGTTTCAGCCGACGATCTTCGGTCCGTTGCGCCTGCGAACGTGAAAGTCTCCACTCAAGCGGTCGAAAAGTACCTCACTAGCGCCTCCGGCAAGCTTCGCCCGGACTTGGTCGTCGCTGATCCTCCCCGCAGCGGCCTCGGACCGAGTGTCTGTAGCGAAATTGCCAAGCTGACGAATGAACTGGTGTACGTTTCCTGCGATCCAGCTACTCTGGCGCGCGATCTTAAGCAACTCACCTCCAGCGGGTTTAGGATTGCGGAAATGCACCTCATCGACATGTTTCCGCAAACATTTCACATTGAGACGTGTGCCATTTTGCGCCGCTGAAGCGACGTAACCGATTGGCAACTCGGGGCCTACAAATCCAGCTACTCTGGATTTGAGTGGCGCGCAACTTAGTTCCCTTAGACAATGGATACTCGGCATGACGCACGGCGCCGATCCATTTTTGCTGCAGCTCCTGGTGATCTTCCTGTGGGCGAAGATCTTCGGCGAGCTTTTTGAGCAACTCTCGTTGCCTGCGGTGCTGGGAGAAATTCTCTCGGGCGTCGTGCTCGGACCGTACCTTACCGCCTTCGTTATTCCTACTGACGCGACCACTTCGATCGGTGAACTTGGCGCGATCTTCTTACTTTTTACGGTTGGCCTTGAAACGCGGCCCAAGGAACTCATAAAGATCGGAGCATCAGCCCTCGGCGTCGCGACTGCGGGAATGGCACTCCCTTTTCTGATGGGATTCATTTACCTGCTGGTTCGTCATCACCCGACCCACGAAGCGGCCTTCATCGCAGCAGCAATGGTAGCGACAAGCGTGGGCATCACGGCGCGCGTGCTGGACGACCTGGGTGTAATGCAGACCCGTCCCGCGAAGATCATCCTTGGCGCTGCTGTATTCGACGACATTCTCGGCATGGTTCTCCTCGCCGTCGTTGTTGGATTGGTTTCATCGGGAGAAATCGCGTGGATTCAGTTGTCGCTGCTGCTCGTAGAAGCCGTGGGCTTTGCGCTGGCCATGATCTTCTTCGCACCGCGCGTGATTCAGCACATGCGTCCCGGATTGGAACGCATGGAAACGCACAATGCTCCTCTGGTTCTTGCGCTTGCGATTTGCCTGGCACTCTCTGTGGGAGCTGAGAAAATCGGAATGGCAGCAATCATCGGCGCGTTCTTCGCAGGCTTAGCATTTGCGGAGTACGCTCCGGAGTGGAATCTCATGCCGCGTGTCGCCGGCATTAACGAATTTCTGGCTCCGTTTTTCTTTTTCATTATGGGAGCGAAGCTGAACCTCAGCGTTTTCAACGGATCATTGCTCATCGCCGCCGGAGTAATTTCCGTTCTCGCCATCATCTCCAAATTGATTGGCTGTGGATTGCCTGTGCTGCGCGAAGGCTGGGACACAGTGTTAAAGGTCGGAGTTGGAATGACTCCACGCGGCGAAGTGGGACTCATCGTCGCGCTACTTGGGCTGCAAATGAAAATGATCTCCGACGCCGCCTATGCCATTGTCGTCTTCATGACTGCTGCTACGACAATCTTTGCGCCGATTACTCTTCGCGTCCTATATCGCAAGCAGGAGCACACGGACAAAGCTCCTGCATACGACACCGGCGAAACGGTTGAACGAGTCTAGTTATTGCTTTGTACGGTTTTCAAATCGGGAAAACCGCATTTCCAGGTCAGAAATCAATTTCTTCTTGACCGCCGGTTCGGCGAAGCTGTATTCCAGCGAATCGCGGACGATCTTCTTCAGGTCTGCATAAGCCAGCGCATAGTTCTGTACTGCACGTAAGTACTCGTGGGTCATGTCCGAGCGCGACACGCCTTCGTCGTCGGTGGCGATCACAACCGGAACTCCATATTTACGATAAACAGGAAACGGGTGGCGGTCACCCTTTACTCCAAGGATAAGGTCGTTGCTCGTCAGACAGATTTCGACCGCGATCTTTCTTCGCGCCATTTCCTGCAGCAGCTCAATTGGACGATCCTCTTCCATCACATCCACGCCATGACCAATGCGCTGCGCGTCTCCGATCTCCACCGCGTCGCGAATATGCGAGCGTAGCCCCGCCGGTGGAACCAAGCCGGCGGCAAGTTCTCCGGCATGTTCGGTGAGATGAACATCCGGGTAGAGCTTGTGGAAGTAGTCAAGCATCCGCATGTGCAGATCGTAATCATGCATAGACGTGTATCCGTCTTCGGGCATGACCGGATTCAGCGCAACATATCGATGATCGGCTTTGGCCAGCGCGAATCCCGACATGATCTCAGCAAAAACCTGCTCCTTGGGAGTGCCGCGATAAACTTCGTAGATGTAGCGGATCGTCACTTTGCAACCGGGATCGGCGTGCGCGGCGTCTTCGCACGACAGCAACCGATCCTTATCTGCCTCCGCCTCATCCAGCTTCTCGCGGACCTCGCCAACGGCTTCGCCGATCCCTGCCGCTGTGAGCTTCTGGCGCATCTGGTCGAAGTCATCGGTCCATCCCACTTTGGAACCAAGCTGTGCCGAAGTTCGGTCCAGCCCCAGGGTCAGCTCCAGGTACGACTCGTTCTGCCGCCCCGCGCGTGAGGCGACCTCCGCCAGCATCTCGCCGCTGTGCGCGCGGGAGACCAGGCCGAAGCGTCCGAACGTGGCGAAAAAGTGATCCTCTCCTGATTCCGAAATTCCAGGCTGAGAGTACGGATGAAAGTCGCGCATCGAGAGCGCGTCGATCAGGACGCGATAGAGAAACGGATTCGTAAGAGCGGTTTCCGCGGACACGCTGTCATGAGCTTCATCACATGGCGCGGCGACAAATGCCAGTGCCTTTCGGTCCGTGCACAGGCCGTCATGAATCGCGAACTGCAGATAACTCTCCGCGTACACGGCTCCGCTCAGGTGATTGTGCAGGTCACCACCTTTCGGCATTTCACGGAGAAAAGCCTCCAGCAGTGGCGGACTGTTGCGGATCGAGTCGAAATAGCGCGCAGTGCGTTGCTCTGCAGTCTGAGCCAGAGCAAGAACGCAGAATTGGAGGAAGAGGATGATGAAACATGCGGTGCGGAGTTTTCTTTGCGCCATGGAGCGCAAAGGATAACACTGAGGAATGGCGGTCAGCAGAATGCTGCCTCAAAAAGCAAAGCCTCCCAAAGCGGGAGGCTGCTTGGTTTCAAAATGGAACTCGCTATTTCGGTTGGCTGGTTGAGCCGCTGGAGTCGCTGGGATTGCTCGTGTCGGTCGAGGTCCCTTTGGCTTTCTTGTGCTTCTTGTGATGCTTCTTGGTTGTTGTTGTGGTCGTGGTGCTGCTCTGATCGCCCGACGTGCTCTGTCCTGAGGTCGCGGTTTGTCCGCTGCTGCTGGACTGATCACCGCTCGACTGCGCAAAGCTCATCGAACCCATCAACGCGAGTGCAAATACCATCGTTAGTAGCTTCTTCACTGTGTTTCTTCTCCTCTGGGGGTTTATAGAGATAAAACCGAGTGACGCATGGAACAGCAACAATTGTAGTGAAATTCAGGTACTTGCATTGGCAATGACGCGGAATGGCACAAGCCAGGCGGCGTCAGAGCATAAGCCGCGTCGCCAGAGAGCCGAGAAGTGCTGTTTTTCTAGTCGTTTACAACCGACTCGCTAACTTTTTGTAAACCGCCAAGCTGTTCTTGCGGCACGTGCGCCAAAATGCGCCACGGCATCGATTGGGTTCTCCGTTTTTACTTACCAAAACGCCCGCAATACGGATTGTTGCCTTACTGATCGTGTGCTGCTCCCGCTTTGCGTTCAGGAAAACAGCGCAATTGCCAATTTTTGTCAGAAACCGAGGTCATTTCTCGTGGTTGTGTTCTGCACTATTTGCGTGCGGCAAACTCTCTGAGGAAAGTGGCATCTGTAAGGAAGCGGCCGGTGGTTAAAGGACTGGAACCCCGTACAATTTAGCTGGAGGACTTTTGCATGAAAGGTTTTCTGATTGGACTCGGAATTGGAGTTGGCTTAGGAGTGTTGTTCGCCCCGATGAGCGGCGAAGAAACCCGTAACAACCTGGTAGATCGCGCCAGCGATCTGTCTGACAGTGCGCGTGAAATGATCGACCAAGGCAAAGAGCGTGTGCGCTCAGGCATCAGCACCATTCGTAGCCAGGCCGAGAATGTGATTGGACGCGCCCAGGGTCAGGCTACTGGAACTGAAGGCAACGTCTAGAAGCTCGGATTTCTGAGAACACCAAAAGGCGGCTGCAAGCCGCCTTTGTATTTTCGCGCTTCCTCTGCAGAGTTCCGAAACGGATTTCAGAACCTCTCACAACGGTAGATTTTTAAGGTATTCGCGGAACTCTGGCCCCAATTCCTGGCGCTTCAGCGCGAATTCGACCGTGGCTTTCAGAAATCCAAGTTTGTCGCCGGCATCGTGGCGCTTGCCTTCGTAGCGGTAGCCAAAGATTTTCTCTTGCTTCAACAACAAACGCATCGCGTCGGTAAGCTGCAGTTCTCCGCCTGTGCCCAGTGGAGTGCGATCGAGCACCTCGAAAATTTTCGGTGTCAGGATATAGCGCCCAATGATCGCCAAATTCGACGGTGCTTCTTCGAGCTTGGGTTTTTCGACCATGTTATGCACTTCGTAGAGCCTGTCATTGCCGGCCACAGGAGCAGCATCCAGCACTCCATATGCAGAGATTGCCGATCCCTCGACTTGCTGGGTGGCAATAATGCTCGATTGCGTGTGCTCGAACTGGTCGATCATCTGTTTCAGGCATGGCGGATTCGCGTCGATCACGTCGTCAGCCAGCAGTACGGCAAATGGCTCGTTGCCGACCAGCTCGCGCGCCATCAGCACAGCGTGTCCGAGTCCCATTGCTTCTTTCTGGCGAACGTAGGCGACGTGGATCATGTCGGAGATCTGCCGCACAATGGTGAGCAGCTCCGTTTTTTTGCGCTCCTCGAGCATTTTCTCGAGTTCGTAGCTCACGTCGAAGTGATCTTCGATTGCGCTCTTGCCGCGTCCGGTGACGATGATGATCTGGTCGCAGCCGGCAGCCAGCGCCTCTTCCACCCCGTATTGAATGATGGGCTTATCGACAATCGGCAGCATTTCCTTCGGCTGAGCTTTGGTGGCGGGAAGGAAACGAGTGCCGAGTCCCGCTGCCGGGAACACTGCCTTTCTTACTCTCATGGCCATGAGTGATGATCCTGCGCGATGCCAGCGCAACAAATGAAGGCTACGGAATCTTCGCCGAACTCACGACAGACGCCGCAAGGGCGAACCGCGAATTATAGATGAACGGTAAGCGCGGGGTTTGCCGCGCTCGCGAGAGCGCCAGATGCTATGCCAAAGCCCAAAAATGGAAAACGCCAGAGCTGGTTCACCCTGGCGTTCATCTCTGTGGTCCCCACTTCTTCGGGTCCAAGATTTCCATCGAGACCGTTGAGCACTCCCCCAAATGCCTTCACGACCTCTCGCCAGTCCTATATAGCAATTGCCGAACCAAACTTTTATCGTTGTAAGTCGCTGATTTTCCTACATCGCAAATTCGGGCTCGCGTAATGGAGGAAAATCAACGATGCAAAGGTTTGCACACTTGTCCGTGGGAATGGCATTGGACGCGTAAATTCCTATTCACCACGGAGGCACGGACTACACGGAGTCTTCTGAACGTGTTACTCCGAACGCCTGCTTCGCAAAGGAACCCTGCGGGCAACTTGGCTTTTCAGGTCCGATATAGAGATCCGAGTCAAGTTCAGGCAGACTACCTCGCATGGGCCGGGCATTTTATGGTAGGGATTCCTCACCGCAAAACCGGCGGTTCGGAATGACAGAACAGTCCTCCGTGTACTCCGTGGCTCCGTGGTGAGAACTGCAGTTACAATCGCCTATAAGCCTTCCAGCCTGCCATGAAGCAGATCAAAGCGATTTATCCGGGGTCGTTCGACCCGCTTACCAACGGCCACCTCGATCTGATCGAGCGTGGCAGCAAGATCTTTCACGAGTTGGTGGTCGCGATTTTAAAGAACTCGGAGAAGGAGCCGCTCTTCGATGTGGCTGAGCGCCGCGAGATGCTCACCGAGGCCACATCCCGGTGGCCCAACGTACGTGTGGACACCTTTTCCGGCCTTCTCGTCGATTATGTGGTCAAGCAAAAGGCAAATGCCGTATTGCGCGGAATCCGCGCTATCAGCGACTATGAATATGAGCTGCAGATGGCATTGATGAACCGCAAACTCAATGCGTCTGTGGAGACCATCTTCATGATGCCCGCCGAGGCTTATTCGTACCTCAGCTCTCGGCTCGTAAAAGAAGTATTTCGGCTTGGTGGATCGGTGCGAGAATTGGTTCCACCGAACGTAGAAGAACGTCTGCAAAAGAAGTTTGGCCCGGCGGCTTCGGCTGCAAAACGATAACTCAGGAGAACACGATGGCAACCAGCACGGCAGTCAGCAGTCCATTTTCCGCGCGGCTCAACCGCATTGAAGTATCCGCCACCATGGCGATGACGGCGGAGGGAGCCAAGCTGCGGGCCAAGGGCATCGACGTGAGCGATCTCGGCATGGGCGAGCCGCATTTCAACACGCCGCAGCACATTAAAGACGCGGGCATCGCTGCCATCCAGCAGAACTTCACCAAGTACACAGCGGTGGGCGGCATTCCTGAGCTGCGGAAAGCCATTGTGAAGCGCCACGCAGCCGACTTCGGCTCCGACTATAAGCCGGAAGAGGCCTGTGCCTCGACTGGCGGCAAGCAGGCTTTGTTCAACGCCATCCAGGTGCTGGTCGATCACGGTGACGAAGTGATCATCCCAGTTCCATATTGGGTTTCATTCAAAGACATCGTCGAGTACGCGGGCGGCAAGTGCGTCTATGTTCACGCCGATGAAGAGCAGGACTTCCGCATCACCGCGGACATGGTGCAGCGCGCGATCACCTCGCGTACGAAAGCGATCATCCTGAACACGCCCTGCAATCCGTCAGGCGCGGTGATGCACCCTGACGATTTTCGTGACGTCGTACTCATGGCGCATCGCCGCGGTATCTATGTGATCTCTGACGAGTGCTACGTCTATTTGAATTTCACCGGCGACGTTTACTCGGCCGGGTCGATGACAGAAGCTCGCGAGCATCTGGTCATCATCGGCTCCCTGTCGAAAACTTATGCCATGACGGGATGGCGCTCTGGCTACGCGCTCGGTCCGAAGCCAATCATCGATCAGATCAATAAGCTACAGAGCCAATCGACGTCGAGCCCAGTCTCGATTGTGCAGAAAGCGGCGATTGCAGCGCTCGAAGGTCCGCAGGACTGCATCACGGAATTTCGCACCGACTACGTCCGCCTGCGCGATCAGGTTCTCTCCGATCTCAAGCAGATTCCCGGCGTTACCTGCGCGCGGCCTGAGGGAGCCTTCTACGTTTATCCGAATGTCTCTGCGTATCTTGGGCGCGGCGGCCTGAACTCGAGCATCGACGTAGCCAACCGGTTGCTACAGGAGGCGCACGTGCTAACCGTTCCCGGCGAAGCTTTCGGCACGCGCGAGCACATCCGTCTGTCGTATGCAACGAGCGGCGCGATCCTGAAAGAAGCGCTGCAGCGGATGAAAGGCTTCTTTGCATCGGTGTAGCGAATGAACATTGGGCCGCGACGAAGATTCTGGGCTTCCGGTTTGGTGCTGTTTTGCTTTGTCGCGGCCAATGCCTTCGACTACAAGCCGCCAGACATTCCGCCCGCCGGCCACGCCGCAAAATTTTCCCAACATGAAACTCACAAAGATGAAGGCGTAACCATCGCCATCGATCCTTATGGGCCGGAAAAGGATTCGGTGTTTCACGTAAAGTTCTATGAGCACCGCATCCTGCCTGTGCGCCTGATCATCAGCAACGACACCGATCAGCCGATCTCGCTGGCCGATGCTCAGATCCAGTTCACCACCGCGCGCAAAGCCAAAGGCGAACCTTTGACCAAGGAAGACGTAGAGCGGGCGCTCGCGAATTCAGCCGAGCCGCACGATTCGGCAACTGCGCGCATTCCGCTGCCGGTCCCGATCCCGCGCTCAAAACCAAAGCGCCTGCCCAAGAACACGGACGAAGAAATCGATTACCTGATCTTCAAGGCCAAGGCCGTCGAACCGCACAATACGCAATCAGGATTTCTGTTCTTCGACGTAAGCGGCGTTCAGCAGCCGCTCATCGGCTCGCACATCCTGTTCACTGGATTGCGTAATGGTGAAGGCCAAGAGCTGTTTTATTTCGATATTCCCCTGCAGGGAGCCACAGTCCAATAATCCTCAGCCCAGGGTGAAGCCCTCGACTTCAGTCGAGGGCGCACGCCGCGCAGCCGTGCGTCTAACAGCCAGAGAACAGAGTGCGCTGCAGCGCTGGCCGACGCGGAAAGCACGCGCGTGAGGGACCATTCTTAGCTCATAATTAACCTTTGCCCATGAGCACCAAAAACACGCATTTCTATCCCGTAATTCTCGCCGGTGGAAGCGGCACGCGCTTCTGGCCGCGCAGCCGGCGCAAAATGGCCAAGCAGGTTCTTAACCTCGACGGCGACCAGTCGATGATTCAGCAAACCGTCGCCCGCCTGCTGCCGCTCGCCGAAGAAGACAATTTCTGGGTCATCACTAACACCCATGTCTTCGAAGTCATCAGCGGACAGCTCAAGAAGGTCCCGCGCAAGCAGATCGTCTCCGAGCCTGTGGCGCGCAACACCGCTCCGGCGATTGGCTTGGCCGCATTTCTGCTGGAGCGCCAGAATCCTGAGGCGATCATCGGCATGTTCCCCGCCGATCACGTGATCAAAGACGAAAAGCTGTTTCGGAAAATAGTCTCGGAAGCTATCGAGTTGGCCGAAGCCGGCGACAACATGGTGGTGATGGGCATCCATCCTAATCGTCCCGAAACGGGATACGGATACATCGAAGGTGGCGAGAAACTTGGTGACGATCTGTTTCGCGTGCGCCGCTTCACGGAAAAGCCCAACCAGCAGCGCGCCGAGGAATTTCTAACTGCCGGCAATTACTACTGGAACAGCGGCATGTTTGTCTGGTCAGCGAAGACGCTGGTCAACGCCATGCGAGAGCATCTTTCCGAAACCGCGCCTTATCTGGAGGAGATCGCCGCAGCCTGGGGCACATCGAAATTCCAATCCATCTTCGAACATCTGTACGAGAAGTGCGAGAACATCAGCATCGATTACGCGGTATTGGAACCGCGCTCGGCCAAGGGCGAGCACTCATCGAATCTCTATTGTCTTCGGGCGGATTTTGGCTGGAACGATCTCGGGTCATGGGCCGCTCTCTTCGAGCATCAGCTCGCTCAAGGTAGGAACGGAGCTGGCGCAAACGTGATCGATGCGGAAGATCACTACGTTCTAAATGCGGAAGGAAATTACGTTTACGCACCGAAAAAGTTTGTCGCCGCAGTGGGCGTGAAGAACATCGTTGTAGTGGAAACCGAAGATGCCATCCTGGTCACCACTCGCGAGCACTCACAAGATGTGGGCAAAGTCGTGAAGCACCTCGCCGACAAGAAGCTCACCAAACTGATTTAGGCAAGCGCCTTGGCGACGCGGTGACGCATAGGATCGCAGCAGGCCTGGATTTGTACCTTGAGCGCCGAGAGCGATTCGCCGCTCACCTGCAGGATCGCCGGCTGCAGGTGGTCTGCACAAACCATGCCCGCGACCTTCTCCTGCATCTTCCGCTTCACCTGATCGAGAACCAGCAAGTCGAGGCTTCCGGCGCCGAGCTCCCGTCCGTTCACCTTCATTTTGATCTGCATGGGCGTATTGTGCGCCGGACTAGGTGTTGCGGAAACCACGACTTAGGGGATTCCCATTACCTTGGTGTGCATCCCGCGCGTTCGCGAGTACCGAACTGAGGACGTAGTGAGGAAAAGCCGCGTAAATGGCGGCTCTCGCGGGACGAATCGCCTCCGGTAAACTGTGAGAGTTGGACCTCAGTAAACTCAATCCGCAACAACGAGAAGCCGTCGAACAGGTCAATGGACCGGTCCTGATCCTAGCCGGCGCCGGTTCGGGCAAGACGCGTGTGATCACCCACCGGATCGCGCATCTTATTGACGATCTTGGAGTTGCTCCTGATTCCATCCTCGCCGTGACCTTCACCAACAAGGCTGCGGCCGAGATGGGCGAACGAGTCAATCGGCTGATCGGGCACGTCTCGGTTGCCCAGCCGCGGATCTCGACTTTTCATTCCTTCTGCGTCCGCCTGCTGCGGCGCGATATCGAGGCCCTGCGCGTCAATGGCCAAGGCCTGACCAAGGATTTCGCCATCTACGACGAAGCTGACCAGCAGTCGCTGGTGAAGGCCGCGATTCGTCGTCTGGGAATTGACGACAAGCAACTCACCCCACGAAATGTACTGGGCCGGATCTCCTGGGCCAAGAACCACATGCTGAATCCGCAGGAGGTGTACCTCAAATCCGCCGATCCCAATACGGAACGGATTGCGCATGTCTATGAGATTTATCGCAAGGAGCTGCTCAAGGCGAACGCGCTCGATTTCGACGATCTACTGCTCGAAGCCGTGCGCCTGCTCAAGAGCTCGGCCGAGGTGCGGCATCGCTATAACCAGCGTTATCAATATCTGCTGATCGACGAGTATCAGGACACGAACCGTCCGCAATACGAGCTGATGAAGCTGCTCGCCGGCGAGCACCACAACGTCTGCGTGGTCGGCGACGAGGACCAGTCGATCTACTCATGGCGCGGCGCCGACATCCGCAACATCCTCGAATTCGAGCAGGATTTTCCCGAAGTGAAAATCATCCGCCTCGAGCAGAACTATCGCTCAACGCAGAACATCCTTGAAGGCGCATCGGCGGTTGTTGCCAACAACAAGCAGCGCAAAGGCAAGCGCCTCTGGACCGATCGCCAGGGCGGCACCCCGATCTACTACTACGAAGCTCCTGACGGCGAGAACGAAGCCCTGTTCGCCGCCGACTACATCTCGCGCTACTTGCGGGAGCCAGCCGAAGGCGAGGAGCCGCGCCGCGCGGCAATCCTCTATCGCACCAACTCACAATCTCGATTGTTTGAAGAAGCGCTGCGGCGCTATGCGCTGAAGTACAACGTCGTAGGCGGGTTCTCGTTTTATGAGCGCGCCGAGATCAAAGACATGATCTCGTACCTGAAGCTGATCGAGAATCCCGATGACTCGATCGCCTTGCTTCGTGTGGTAAACACTCCTGCGCGCGGCATCGGCAAGAGCACGCTTGAAGTGCTCGAACGTCTCTCGCTCGAAACTGGCGTGAGCCTGTGGAGCGCAATGGAGCGGGCGATCGAGCAGAAGCTGCTGCCTGCGCGAGCTGTAACTGCGTTAAGGGAATTCAAGCAGATCATCGACGATGCGCGCGCGATGCTTGGCGGTTCGTTCGTCGAGAAGCTGGCGGCCGATACCGGCACTCAGCAATCAGCACTCAGCAATCAGCAGGAGCCTGAGCTTGAGCCAAGCAATGACGGGTCGCTGCCTCCGCAAGATCAAGCTGAAGACGAGACCAGTTTTGATTTTGGCGTGAACGAGCAGCACGAGTTGTTCGCGGAAGCCGGCGAGGCAGTATCTTTCAACACCGAAGAGAACGGCGAAGAAGCTGACGAGCTACCCGCTCATACCGAACGCGAGTCTCAGTCAACCGAAAACGACACAGGTGAGCCACCCAGAGTCGAGGGCTTTCGTGCTCCCGGCTCCGCAGCCACGCTCCCTGAGGTGATCAAATTTCTCATCGATCGCACCGGGTACGTGAAGGTGCTCGAAGAAGAAGCTACGCCGGAATCGTTTTCCCGGATTGAGAACCTGCAGGAATTGGTAAACGCGGCGCGCGACTCTGCCGATCGCGCCGAGACTCTAGGCGAGTTTCTCGATCACGCCGCACTCGTCAGCGATACCGATCAGTACGAAGAAGGCTCGCGGGTTACGCTCATGACGCTGCATTCTGCCAAAGGACTCGAGTTCCCGCTGGTCTTTCTGGCCGGAATGGAAGAAGGCCTCTTCCCAAGTTCGCGAACGTTCCTCAATCCCGAGCAGATCGAAGAAGAGCGCCGCCTTTGCTATGTGGGCATGACGCGCGCCATGGATACTCTCGTCCTGAGCCGCGCGCGCTTTCGCCGCCGCTACGGGAACGATCTGCCGGATGTAAGCGTGCCATCACGATTCCTGGAAGAAATTCCGCCGCAGTTAATGGAAGAAATCGGCGGAAGCTCCGGCAGCAGCCGTCGCAGCGCGACTGCAGCGGAGTACGGCGAGAGCCGCCACTATAGCTACGAGGATGAAGACCAGAGTGCGGCGGCGCGTGAGCGCTTCGGACGGTCGCTGTCGCCGGAGAAGAGTTACTCAACCAAGCGCACGACCACTGGCTCTCCCTACCAGTCGATCGACAACATCGCCGAGTTCTTCGCTTCGCGCGGCAAGAAGTTCTCGCGTCCGAAGATCGATCTTCCCGAAGCCACGGGCAAACGCGGATTCCGTCCCGGCCAGCGCGTTCGTCATCCGAAGTATGGCGAAGGCACGGTGTACAAGCGCGAGGGCGACGGAGACGACGCGAAGATTACGGTACAATTTCCGCAAGCCGGACTGAAGAAGCTGGTCGAGAAGTTCGCGCAGCTTGAACGACTGTGAGCAAACAGACGCTCAGACATATGTTGCGCTGGGGCGGTCTCACGATCGCCATCATCGGTTTCATTCTGGGACGTACAGCGCACACGCTTCGCGAATACAGGATCGGTCAGACGCTGATGTGGATCGGCCTGGCGATGATCGTCGCTGGCATCATCGTGAGGATGTTCATCTCACAGCCAAGGCCCTAAAGAAAGCAACGTGGAGCGGGCCACCTATCAATTTCGCGATTTCCCGATTTCGTGATTTCGCGATTTGCAAATCACGCAATCACGAAATTACGAATTCCACGAGAACCTCAACAACTTCGAATTCATTCAAACTGGAGCTCAATGGCAAATACAAAGTCACTCAGCAGAGAAGAACGGAAGAAAGCAAAACGAGCAGCCCGCAAGAAGGCTGCGCCGAAGGCCAAGCGCACCACGCCTCGCGGTTCCCAGAAACGCAAGGTGAAGAAGATGGCGCGCGGCACTGCGAAGAGATAACCGCTCCATTCAACCATTGTCATTCCTCGCGCCGCCGCGAGCATGTAGTTGTTCCGAGAAATCTGCGTTGCGGCGCGGGGAATCTGCTTGTGGAAAGGTGTGAAGAGCATATCCCGGCGAGCGAAACACCCTATCAATCAGATGTTCGCTTCAGGACTTCGCCCCGATAGATGACAAGGCTGGAGGGCAATTGCGCTTCGAACTCTATCGGAGCAGAACCTCGCGTACTCAGTGCGCTGCAGCCCTCTTTATCGCTAGCGCCACAAGTAGAAGAAACTTGGATTATTCGTCTGCAACATGCGTGCTTGAGCCGGCAGCAGTTGCGATACATCTCCGAAGAGGATGTCGAGGAGCGTGCGCTTCTTCTCTTCCGGATGAACCAGCGACGGCTCGCCGCGAATGCCAACCGCTTTCGCCGTGTCGTCCACCGCGTCCTGGAATCCGCCAAGCTTGTCGATGAGCTTCAGACCGATCGCCTGCTCCCCCGTCCACACGCGGCCGCTGGCTAGAGGCTTGATGTAGTCCACCTGCAGCTTGCGGCCATCTGCGACGTCACGGATGAATTGCCCGTACATCTCATTTACCAGGCTCTGCAGATAATCACGTTCCGCAGGAGTCATGTCGCGCGCCGGATCGCCTGCCGCTTTCAGTTCGCCTGCGGTAAAGAGCACTTCCTTCAGCTTCGCCCAGCGCAGCAGATCGCCGTAGTTCACCCACTCGGCGATCACGCCGATGCTGCCGACGATGCTCGCGCGATTCGCATAAATCTTGCTCGCGCCGGATGCGATGTAATATGCGCCGCTGGCTCCAACCGTCTGAATCGAGGCCACAATCATTTTTTTCTTCTGATCGCGTATGCGCTTTACCGCTTCGTACATCTCCTGCGATGCAGCCGCGCCACCGCCCGGCGAATCGATGCGAAGAATAATTGCCTTGATAGACGAATCGTCGCCATAGCGCTTCAGTTCATCGATGAACGGCTTCGCCTGCAGGATCACGCCCTCCACGTCGAGGACAGCGATCTTTTCTCCACCACCCAGATCGAACTCCGAGCTGTTGCCGCGAACGCTGAAATACAGTAGCGAGAAGATTACGAGCGCGAAGAGGAAGAACGCTCCTCCTCCGATCAGAATCCAGAGGAGCGTGCGAGGACGTTCGCCAGCCATGTCGAGAAGTTTAGCACTCACAACTGGAGGCTCCGGCCGAAGCCGGCCTCAGAAGAATGGAGATGTCGGGCCAGAACATCCAGTGCTGATTGAGATTCTCAGCGCCGAGCTCAGCATAGAACTGCCGCGCTGATGGATTTCCTGGATCGACGCAGATGCGGCGTGCCCGCTGATCCACGAACCAACGAGCGAGAAGCCGTACCATTTCGGAACCGATCCCGTGCCGTCGGCGTGAGCGAACGACATCGATCCACTCCAACTCGCCCTCACAATCGAATCTTCGCGTGAGGTGTCCGGCGACAAACCCGATGATCAGCTCATTTTCAACTGCGGCAAAGATCACCCGCTGAGCCAGTGCCTTCTGCGGGTGCAGTCTGCCTTCCATGTAGCCCGTAATGCGCTGGACCCAATATTGCTCGGACTCCCATTCGGCAGCGCGAATGCGAGCGAGCGCAGGGACATCGGAAGGAACCGCTGTTCGGTACATCACGTCAGGCATTTGCTCCGCCTATCGCTCACGTGCGCATGTTGGCACAGGTCACTAGAGTAACGTCCAGGTTGGGACGAAACTCACCTATCATTCATCTTCACGAGGCGCCAGTGCCCTCCCGTCTGCCGGCCCCTGCATTTATGAAGAAGCTGAAGATTCTGGTATCGCTCGTCAACACTGAAAACGAGTATCAGCGCGAGCAGTCTCGCGTCGCCAACGATGCCGCACAGCGCCATGGAGTCGATCTCCAGGTAATCTACGCCGAAGGAGATGCGATCAGCCAAGGTCAGCAGATCCTCGAGGCAATCCAGGCCGCTCCGACCATTCGACCAGACGCAGTAGTTTGCCATCCTGTCGGCACAGGGCTTACGCAAGTGGCGCAGGCTGCGGTATCCGCCGGAATCGGCTGGGCTGTGGTGAATCGCGAAGTTGATTACCTGGCTGCACTCCGCGCATCCAGCAAGATTCCCAGCTTCTGTATTACGGCTGACCAACGGGAAATCGGACGCATTCAATCGCGCCAGATGGCCGCCTTCCTTCCACAAGGAGGCCTCGTGCTCTACATCCAGGGACCCACGGGCGCCTTCTCCGCAGAAGAGCGCACCCATGGAATGCAAACGACGAAACCGGCCAACGTGCAGGTGCGCATGATTCGGGGGCGCTTCACTGAAGAAAGCGGATATCAGGCAGTGAAGCAATGGCTCACTCTCTCGACTTCGCGCCAGACGCCGCTCAATATGGTCTGTTCCCAAAATGACGCTATGGCGCTCGGAGCTCGCCGGGCACTTGAAGAAGAAAAGATTATGGCTCATGGAATGATCTTCACCGGATGCGATGCCGCAGGAGACATCGGCCAGGATCGCGTCCGGAAGGGCATCCTCGCTGCGTCGATTGTTCTTCCGCCGACTGCAGGACTGGCCGTCGAAGCCTTGGTCAACGCGTTCCAAACCGGCATTCAGCCACCGGATCAAACCGTCTTGAAGCCAACATCATTCCCGCCGGTTGATGAGCTCGCGGCCAAACGCGAAAACACAATGAAAGCGCGCGTCTGAGCTCGATGTGATCGAATGCTCGATCTTGTGCGGTTGGCACAGTGATTCATCTGTGACGTTGGGTGAATACGTCGCTCGCATTGCCTTAACTCATTACGGTTTCTTGCTGTTTTGGCGACAGGCGTATAATCCTGTGCAACCGGGCGACCACCGCGGGTAATAGCAGGCTTATGAGGATGAAGCAGCCTGCAGCGCACCCATGTGCTTTGAGCACGTTTATAGTCGCATCCTCATTTGTGGCGCCCGGATTTTCTTTACTCAACAATCTTCGGTTCAGCCCCGCAAAGAGCAAGCTAGAATAAGAACGCGCGCCCTTAGCTCAGGTGGATAGAGCGACTGACTTCGAATCAGTAGGTCGGGAGTTCGAATCTCTCAGGGCGCGCCAGCATCATTGCGCCGGCTACTCGGACATTTCCAGCACCTGCTGCCATTCCTGCTCCAACTCAAGCTGCTTCGCCCACTGCTCAATGTAGGCGTGATCCAACCTGTTTCCCTGGTTGCGGACAATGTCTGCGGCGTCGGTAATCTGCCGATCTGAACCGCCGCTTAGTTTTGCCCATTCCATTTTGGAACGATCACGTCTTCGGGGGACGCCACCGACAGCAGGGTGTCTCCGATGATCAGCTTTTTGCGCCGAGACAGAGCCGTGCGCGCATATTCCGAGGTTTTCGCAATAATAAAGTCCACCTTCCAGCCGGTGGCAGAGTCGATCACATTGAATTGACTTCTGTGGGCGAGTGCCTGTAAGGCTTGCTGTTCATCTGCGTAATATGCGGAGCCTGGAAATTGCTGGATCAGCTCGCGCAATTGCTCTGAATTCGGCGCGATCACGATGTCGATGTCGCGGGTGGACCGAGGTTTCCCATGCGCGGAACTAGCGACCGAGCCGGTCAGCATGTATGGCACTTGCGCACGTTCAAGAGCACGCGCGACGCGTGTCAGTATGTCTTCGAATGTCACAGGTTCTGTGGAACGAATCCGTACATGAGCCGCATCAGTTCGCGTGCTAGCTCTGACTCGCTCAGTTCGGGGCGCCGACTGCGCAGTCCAGCCAGTGCGACGCTGCGCATCGATTCGCTCATTTCAAGCGCCAAGAGCACACGCTGTTCCGGGGTCATGCGGCGAAAGATTTCATCTTGAATCGCAGCCGCTTCGGGACTGGTGTCTGAGAGCATTAGTGTTTCCGAATATAGCGTAACGCGAAGTGAGTCCGATGTTTCGATTCTTTGTGCTCGTATCCGAACTTCTGCAGGCTAGCTACGGGAAGAGTTGAGGATAATGAATCACCGGCCCATCGGTCATGAAGCCTCCAACGAGATGAAGGTTAGCTGGCGGCTCCAAATCTCTCTTGCGCGCGTGCCCGAGCTTTAGCTGCTTGCTCTTCGCGACTCTTGGCCGGCGCGGACGTCTGAAGCGACTGGAGCAACCGAGTTGCGCTCGCAGAGATTTCCTCGATTGCTGCATTGAATGCGGCTTCGTTCGCGCGCGATGGCTTATTGAATCCGGAGATCTTTCTCACGAATTGGAGCGAGGCATTCCTGACTTCATCCGACGTAACAGGCGGATCGAAGTTGAAAAGGTTCTTTATGTTTCGGCACATAGCGCAATATTAATCGAGTGCCGGGGTAATCGTGCGAACGCTTGTCTCCGGACTGCGCAGATCACAGTAGCTCGAGGGTGCTCGTTGCACGCAGAAATGCAGTCGAGGACTTCCATCGGCAGGCGCCCCAATTCTGCGTGGGGCTCATCGCTCACTTGCGAGTAAACGGAATCAGCGAATTTGGCACGCTTCTCTGGTGCTCAACTACCGGACTCCGTTCTGCTAAGCGCAGGCATCGAGGAGATACGTTCCAGCGATGACCCTCGTCGGTAATAACCGTGACCGACTTCTTGTTGTACCGCGTCAGCATCCCGAAAACCGGAGCCCTGCCTTCGGGCTCAAATGTGACGCGATCGCCAATGCGGAACTCCAACATGGCTCTGTGCGCATGTACCTGGCTCAGAAGCCTTAGCCGCTGCACTATACGATGATTCAAATCGATGAGTTCTGCTTCCGTTAGATGATCTATACCCATGCGGCTCATACTCCCGCTCTCCCTTCACTCGCAGATGTTAAAAAAGGCCCGAGCGAATCGGGCCTTTCGTGACTTCTTTCTCACGCTCAAATCCGCATCGGCATGATGATGTAGCGGTACTTGTATTCGTCTCCATTGCCTTCAGGACGCAACTGACCGGCGGACTGCGAATCTTTGAATTCGAGCCGAACTTCGCCGGAGTTGGTGACCTTCAGGAAGTCAAGCAAGTACTGAGAGTTGAATCCGATGATCAGCGGATCGGACTTGTAGCTGGTTTCAATCGTGTCTTCTGACTCGCCGGCATCGGTCGAAGATGAGGAGAGGCGAAGTTCATCTTTGTCGAGTTTTATGCGGATCGCTCCCGATCGTTCGTCGGCGAATTGCGCCACGCGCTGGATGGCGCCGAGCAGATCGGCGCAGCTTACAACTACGGCTTTATTGTTGTCCCGCGGGAGAACAGCTTCGTAGTTGGGGAATTGTCCGGTGAGCTGGCGCGAGGTCAGCAATCGTCCGCCGATGCGGAAGAAGAGCGTGGAATCGTCCTTCGCGAACTGAATGAACTCTTCATCGGTCTGATCGATCAGCGAGCGCAGTTCATTCATTGCTTTGCGCGGGATGAGCGTCTTCATCTCGCCGTTCACGCCCGCGAAGTCAGCTTTGGTTTCGATGTGCGCGAGGCGATGTCCGTCGGTCGCGACCATCGCGATGGACTCCGCCTTGATCACCATCAGCGCGCCATTCAGCGTGTAGCGCGATTCTTCGTTCGAGATGGCAAAAACAGTCTTTGCAATCAGATTGCGTAGAACAGCAACCGGAAGTTTTGTTGCCGATCCGGAAGGGAACGTCGGGAGCGCTGGGAAATTCGCGCGCGCCATCCCGACCATCTTCGTGTTCGATCTTCCCGCGCGAATCTGCACCCAATGGTTTTCCATCTGCTTGATGGTCACCTGTCCTTCGGGCAGCAGCTTCACGTAGTCGTAGAGCTTGCGCGCGGGGATCGTGCACGAGCCTTCTTTCTTCACCGTTGCAGGGCAAGACGTACGCAGGCTGAGATCGAGATCGGTGGCAGTGATGGTGAGCCGGTCGCCCGCGGCTTCAAACAAAAAGTTCGAGAGAATCGGTATGGTCGTCTTGCGCTCGACGACTCCCTGAGTCGCCGTCAATTCCTTCAGCAACTCAGTCTGCGTGAGGACAATCTCCATGGCTGCACTTGCAGTGGTGCTAGTGGTCATCGTGGTTTTCTCGACGTTCTCAACGCTTGCTCCGGCGACAGGCATGATGGCGGAAACCCCCTGCGGATGTATGCGTTCAAACTTATATCAGCTACTGCTTTGACTTCAATCAAAGAAAAGAACCTTTAAAGCTAGAAGCAGTAGTAAATGCTCTGGAAAAGTGGACATTTTTCTCCAAATCGCATTTGGCGAGGTCGGAACGGAGTGCCACGATTTAGAAATTCGAGGCTGATATCCGGTCCACATTTGCATTTCCGGATGGTGCTCCAGTGAGCATGACCGAATCTCCGAATCTCCAACATTGCGTCCACAGGCACCGGTGTGGAAGGAGGAGTCGCTACGGTGGAAAGATTCGTCCAGAGTAGGATTCATCGCGCAATCCAGAGTCTCTGATTTCCAGATACGACCAACGTTGCCGCGAAGATGCTACACGGATCCAGCCAATTCTGTGACGCGGTCAGTCTCGGGTTCACCCACATCCCCCGGCAGGGTCGCGCGAACAAACTCAAACTCCCACTGAGGACGAACGCTGTATTTGCCCAACGCCGCTGGAACAACCGCGGCCTCGCCGCGGCCAACGCTTATCGCCGGTTTGCCTTCGCTCTCGATGATTCCGCAGCCGCGCAGGGCGACGATGCAATGAACGGAAGTTTGTCCCGAGGAATCCACCGTGCTCAGCTCTTTGGGATCTTTGAGCAGCATCTTGTCCACTTCGAACGAAGGCGAGGAAACCAGGATGATTCTTCCGTTTCCACCGCGGCTCTTCACCTTGCCGGCACGCGTAACTTCCTTCATTGCTTCCAAGCCGCGGTCGATGTGCAACTCGCGCGGACGACCGTAGTCGTACAGGCGATACGTTGTGTCGGAGTTCTGTTGAGTTTCCAGAAGGACAGAGCCGGGGCCGATGGCATGCACGGTGCCGGCATCGACGTAGATCATGTCGCCGACCTTCACGGGAATCCAGTTCAGAAGCTGCTCCATGTTCTTGGCGTGGATGGAGGCTTCGACTTGGCGGCGATTGATTCCTGGCTTTAGTCCGAGTCCAACGGTCGCTTCCGGAGTGGCGGTGAGCACGTACCAGCACTCCGTTTTTCCGCACGTCTGCCCGATTTTCTTTGCACCTTCGTCGTCGGGATGAACCTGCACCGAGAGGCGCTCCTTCGGAAACAACAGCTTCATCAGGAGTGGAAAGCGTCTGTCGCGAGCCCGACTTCCATTCAACGCTTCTCCATGCTCGGCAGCGAGATCGCCCAGCGTGCGTCCCTGAAATGCGCCGTTAGCAACGCGGCAGGCTTCGCCCGTAAGCCACACTTCGCCGATCCGATCAGTGCCGACCTTATGTGAGGGATAAAACGCGCTCAGGTCTTTAGTGCCCCAGACCCGCTCGTGAAATTCCGGCAGGAGAAGTAATGGGTAGAGTTCGGACATGCAAGAACAACAAGTGTATCCGAGTGGCAGGCGGACGATGTTGAGAAGCAGCTCGGATCAGAGGATTGCTATTCAGACTCGTTGGTGTTTTCTTCCGGCGGAACAAAAGGCCCGTCTTCCGTAGTCTCAGGTTGGTAGTCCCTCAAACCTGCCGCTGCAATGGCTATGCTCCGAGCGCGAAGCTTATCGAGAATCTTCAGCTTCTCGGCAAATGGAAGCGCAGCTAATTGTTCTCGTCTAGTGTCTCCCACGAAGATACTGAGCCTCAAACTTGTGCCATTTTGCAGTGAGCGCATGCCTCTCAAGAACGGCTCGAAACTTACCCTGATCGACCTTCTTGAACTCGAGAAACTGCAGAATTCGATTGTAATCTTTGATTCTGCCTGTTTGCAGAGCGATTGCCACCAAATGCTCCGCACTCATTACCCAAGTGGATGCTCCCTCTACTTCGACACGAGTCGCTCTCGCTGCTGCCTCCAGTTCGAGCGGACTCGCTGGAACAAGGAACTGCACTGGCCATTCGGCAACGATGATGTACTCACCGCTGCTCCTGCAGCCTTGCCCTTCCAGATACTCGTAGATCGGCTTCAAACTAACGAGAACTCCCTTAACGGCGGTTGGAAGTTCAACAAATATGGAGAGGTCAACTGTTGCAGCAGGTTCCAGGTAGAACGTTGCTGCAACAGCTCCGCCTACCGCATATCTGCCGATCACTCCTGCAGCCTGCATCGCGTTGATCACTTCCAAGGCAGCTTTGATCACGCCGACATAGTAATGCACGCTCAAAAGGGTCATTCGCAATCCATGCCTGACGCCTAATAGAAAAGCACTATCGAGAGAAGCTCCAATCTCGTGTAGTTTTCCTTGGGATTTCTCCATCCAATGGCTCGCGTTTCCCCAGGCACTCTGGCGAAGTACTTTCTCTGGTTTGGCGCGCTCTCCGGCATTTATCTCTACGCGTTTCCTGCGCCGAACCTGTTCTACATCGGCCTTTCGCTGGCGCATGTCGGGCTTGGAGTGCTGGCCATCGCCGTGGCTCCGTTTCTTTTGCGCCGGCTGCGGGGGCTTGATCGGCTGACGAAGAGTGGAATCGCGTTACTCGTGCTCGGAGTTCTCGCCGGCATTGTCATCATGATCGTGGGCGGAACTCGCCCACATCTTGTCTATCTGTTTCTCCATGCAATTTTCTCTTTCGCCGGAGTGTTGTTGCTGCTTTTCAGCTGGTTGCGTGGGAAGAATTGGGTTTCGGCTGTGCCGGCCAAACTGGCTGCGCAATGCGCTGCGTTGTTTGCTATTGCCGCGCTGATTGGATGGGAGCGCACTATGCGCGCGTGAAATCGATGGGCTGCCTCCACGCCGATTAAGAATCCTGAGATCGCACCAGGCACCATGGACGGGGAAGGTGACGGCCCGAAAGGCTCGTTCTTTCCCAGTTCGGCACAGACCACCGACGGCAAGCTGATTCCTGCGAAATACTTCATGGAGTCCCAGGCGTGCGAGCGCTGCCACAAGGATGTTTACGATCAGTGGAACAGCTCCGCGCATCACTTCTCGTCGTTCAACAATCAGTGGTATCGCAAGAGCATTGAGTACATGCAGGAGGTAGTGGGCACGCATCCCTCGAAGTGGTGCGGCGGGTGTCACGATCCTTCGGTCCTGTACAGCGGGATGATGGATCGGCCGATCAAGCAAATCGTCCACACGCCGGAAGCCAACGCCGGCCTCGGCTGCCTGATGTGCCACTCCATCGTGAAGGTGAAGAGCACGATGGGGCAAGCTGACTTCGTGCTGAAGTATCCCAAGCTGCACGAACTCGCTGCCAGCACAAATCCCGTAATCCGATGGCTTCATGACTACTCGGTCTATCTGAATCCCGAGCCGCACCGGCGAGCGTTCTTCAAGCCGTTCATGCACGACGAGCACTCGGCGGAGTTCTGTTCGAGCTGCCATAAAGTCCATCTTGATATTCCCGTGAATCACTACCGCTGGATTCGCGGCTTCAACGACTACGACAACTGGCAGGCGAGCGGCGTCTCCGGGCTGGGCGCTCGCTCGTTCTACTATCCGCCGAAGCCGCAGCGCTGTCTCGACTGCCACATGCCGCTAGTCGAGTCCGCCGATTACGGAAATACCGACGGTAAGCTGCACTCGCACCGCTTCCCCGCCGCGAATACTGCGCTTCCCACGGCCAACCAGGACGAAAAGCAGATGGAAGCGGTTCTCAACTTCCTGAAGAACGGTGTCATCAGCGTAGATATCTTTGCCGTTTCTCCTGAAACGGGAACGACGAAAGCCGCAGCCAACGTTCCCGGAGGAGAGCTCTCGACCACGTTCGCCGTCGGCGAAGAAGCCGAATCGAACACGGCTCCCGCTACGGGAACAGCGAACAACGCCGAGCCGTTTGAAGTCACGGCTCCGCTGAACAAAGTCGAACCGACGCTGCGCCGTGGCGACACGGAGCGGGTCGATGTAGTGGTGCGCACGCGCAAAGTTGGACACTTCTTCCCTGCAGGCACAGTGGATGCCTTCGACGTCTGGCTGGAACTGAAGGCCACCGACGACAAAGGTCAGGTCCTCTTCTGGAGCGGAAAGGTCGAGGAGGACGGCAAAGGTCCGGTCGAGAAGACCGCGCACTTTTATCGCTCGCAGAGCATCGACGAGCACGGCAATCCGATCAACAAGCGCAATGCCTGGGCTGCGCGCGCGCTGGTTTATGTAAAGCTGATTCCGCCCGGCGCTGCAGATACCGTGCACTATCGCCTGCATATTCCCGAGAATGCCGGCAGCAAGATCAAGCTCGAAGCCAAGCTAAACTACCGCAAGTTCTCCTGGTACTACACGCAGTTCTCCTACGCCGGCGACAGCCAAGGCGGCGCGATCCAGATGGCTCCGGCGTACGACGACCGCAAGGTATCGTTCGACGGCAGCACTGCTCAGGTCTCGGGCAAGCTGAAATACATTCCTAATTTGCCGATCACGACCATCGCTCAAGACGAAGTCACATTGCCGGTGGTCGCGAACAGCGTTCCCAAAGCGGGACCGAAGCGCATGTACGAATCGCAGGATTGGGAGCGATGGAACGATTACGGCATCGGGCTGTTGCTGCAGGGTGATCTCAAAGGCGCGCTCGATGCATTCCAGGCCGCTTCTGAAGCTGATCCGAAGAAGGCAGATAGCTTCGTAAACATGGGCCGGGTCTTCGTGCAGGAAGGTGACGAACAGCGTGCCGAGCAGGTCCTGGAGAAAGCCCTCGCGATGGACAACAGCCTCGCGCGTACGCACTACTTCTATGCACGCGCGTTGCGCAATGAAGGCCGATACGACGATGCCTTACAGCATCTGCGGTTCGCGGCGCAGCAGTATCCGCAGGATCGCGTGGTCATCGATGACATCGGCCGCATTCTTTTCCTGCAGCACAAATATCAAGACGCGATCGACGAGCTGAAGAAGACGATCGCAATCGATCCCGAGGACCTTCAGGCGAACTACAACCTGATGCTCTGCTACCGCGGGCTGGGGAACAACCAGCGGGCGGCAGCATTCGAGAAGCGGTATCTGCGATTCAAGGCCGATGAAGCGGCGCAGGCGTTAACCGGTCCGTATCGCCTCTCGCATCCCGAGGACAACAACGAGCGGCAGGCGATTCACGAGCACGAAAGTGTTCCGCTTGCTCCAGCGGCTCGGCAAATAAAAACAGCGCAAGTTCCTGCACGCCCGCATGTGGCAGAATCGCGCTTTCCATCATTTCTCACCAGCGGTCATTGATGAACAGATTTCTTTCCAGCATTATCGGCGTTAGTTTCATTCTGGGATCGGGCGCGGCTCTGGCACAGGGCGGCTTCACCAACATCACTCAGTCCAGCGGAGTCCACTTCGTGCACAACAGCGGCGCGACGGGAAAGCGGTATCTGCCGGAGACGCTTGGCGCGGGCCTTGCCTTCATCGACTACGACAACGATGGATACCAGGACATTCTCTTTGCGAACGGAGAAGACTGGCCCGGCGCGCCGAAGCGTCCATCGACGCTGAAGCTCTACCATAACAACCACAACGGCACATTCACCGATGTGACGCAGAGATCCGGGCTGGCCGTCAGCATGTACGGCATGGGCGTCGCTGTCGGCGATTTCGACAATGACGGCTACGATGACGTCTTCATCAGCGCTGTCGGCCAGAGTCGTTTGTTCCACAACAACGGCAACGGAACGTTTACGGATGTCACGCAAAAATCGGGGCTCGCCGGCGTGCAGGAATTCAGCACCAGCGCTGCCTGGATCGACTACGATCGCGACGGCAAGCTCGATCTGATTGTCGCCAATTACGTGCAGTGGTCGCCGAAGCAGGACATCTACTGCAGTATCGACGGCAAGCGCAAATCGTATTGCACTCCCGAGTCATACAAAGGGGCGTCGATTCGCGTTTGGCACAACCTGGGCGGCGGAAAATTCGAAGATGCTACAGCGAAGCTGGGATTGCTCGACGCCACTTCGAAGACGCTTGGTATCGCCATCCTCGATTACAACAGTGATGGTTGGCCCGACTTCGTCCTCTCAAACGACACGCAGCCGAATAAGCTCTACGTCAACGAGAAAGGCCAGCACTTCTCCGAAGCCGCTGTAACCGCCGGCATTGCGTACAGTGAGGAAGGACTCGCGCGTGCCGGAATGGGAGTCGATGCCGCGGACTACGACCACAGCGGCAATCCCAGCATCCTCATTTCAAATTTCTCGAATCAGATGCTCTCGCTGTTTCACAACGAGGGCCACGGATTATTTGTCGATGCGGCGCCTACATCGGAGATCGGCCGCGACAGCTTGCTCACCCTCGGATTTGGCTGCTTCTTCTTCGATTACGACCTCGATGGCTGGCTCGACATCTTTGTAGCCAATGGCCATATCGAGGACCAGATTGAAAACATTCAGAAGCGCGTCCGCTACGCCGAGCCTCCGCATCTGTTTCGCAACGTCGGGGGCGGAAAATTTACCGAAGTTACACAGCAGATGGGCACTGACTTCGCGCGGCCGCGGGTGGCCCGCGGCGCCGCATACGCCGACATCGATAACGACGGCGACCTCGATCTCGTGTTCACCACCAACGGCGGTCCAGCCCAACTCTTTCGCAATGATTTAAAAACCGGCCACAGCCTGCGCGTGAAGCTGCAGGGAACAAAATCGAATCGCGATGGCATCGGAGCGATCGTGCGTGTGCAGTCCGGCGGCAACAATCAGTGGCTGATGATGCGCAGCGGCTCTAGCTATCTTTCCCAAAGTGAACTCGTGCTGACCTTCGGCTTAGGAAATTCGATGAAAGCTGATCGCGTAGAAATCGAATGGCCCAGCGGCCAACGGGACAGTCTCAGCAACATTGCCGCCGATCAAATGATTACCGTTCAGGAAGGCGCGGGCATAAAGGCGAGTCAGAAACTGAAGCCGAGGATCTGATGGAAGGCGCGGAGCTGGGCGCCCTCGCGCGGGTGTTTTGGGGTTTTCCTGTGCTGCAGATTCTCAGTTTTACAGTCGAGCAGTTAGACGAAAGAACCCGGCCGGGGCGGCCGGCTCCACGTTGTTTACCTTCGTGCCGCGAGAATGGCCAAGACTTCCTGCAATCCCTTCTTAATCGGAAGCAGATCCGCAGGATTCGTGGTGGTGGCTTGAGCAAATGGGAGCGCGGTTTGTGAGCGGTCGCGCTTGGCTTCGGTCTTCAGGAACTGGCGGGCGCCGTTGATGGTGTAGCCCTCTTCGTACAGAAGCTTCTTCACGCGAACAACGTTCTCGACATCTTTGCGCCGATACAGGCGCTGGCCGGTATTGCTCTTGCTGGGCTTGAGCTGAGGAAACTCAGTTTCCCAAAAGCGGAGAACATAGGCAGGCAGCGAACAAAGTTTGGCCACTTCCCCAATGCGAAAGAAGAGCTTATCGGGGATCACGATCTCGGTTCCCGACTTCATCGCGCGCGTAGCTGCGGCTCGCTTGGCTCCCACGTGCGCATAGTATGTCGGTTAGGAGCGAAGGTCAACTGGAAGCAGAGCATATTGCGCGAGCAGTGACAGGCGCCTTGAGGCGAAGGCCAGTTCACCTGATGAACGCAGCTATGCAATGGAGCGCTACTTTTCGACTTCTCGTCCGCGCAAAATCTGATTGACCGTGTTGTCCAGATCTTCCGGTTCAGGACTGTAGAGGTGATGATCGGCATCCTGCACTTCCGGGCTGATGCGGCATAGCTCGAGTATCTGTGCGCTGTCGCAATGCTTGCGCGTGAGCGCAGCAATCTCGCGTTTGACGTCTCCATCAAGCGAGACGCCGAGAATGACAAGATCGAAATCGCCGGATTTGAGAGCGTTGCGCGTTTCGCGGAGGTTGGCGACTGAGACCACGTCGAAGCTGCGGTTCTGCAGCATGATATGGCGAGTGACACGAAGAGCGTCGTTGTCTGAGACAGACAAAATCTTCTTGGGCATGGGCCGAGTAGTTGTACGAGCAGGGTTTCTCCATCGTAGCAAATAACATCGAAGTTTCGGCGGGGTTAAGTGCAAATATCAGAGGTCTAGTAGGAAGCGCTTAGGTCGTAGTTGTTTGGAGGTGCGGATGTCACCCGAACGATGCATGGACCGGACGACAGTCCAAGCATCCAATGCCCCCCGTTCATTGCTTAATTGAATCGCGCCGATAATCTATACTGATGGGTTTGCTCAAGCGGTCCAAGCGCCCCGCTTGTTCATGTTCTTCAATCCGACCTGACGAGATGATCCATGACGACTGAAACCAAAGAGCACGTGGGGACGTTTACCGCCGAGCAGGAGTTCAACCCGTGGGAAGCGCAGGCCGCTCGCTTTGACTTAGCGGCGCAGAAGCTGAAGCTCGATCCTGGCATATGGAAGGTCTTGCGGTATCCCAATCGCGAGATCATCGTGCATATCCCGGTGCAGATGGATAACGGCAGTATCGAGGTCTTCACTGGATTCCGAGTACAGCATTCGATCGCCCGGGGTCCAGCGAAAGGTGGCATTCGCTACAGTCCGGATGTAACACTCGACGAAGTCCGAGCCCTCGCCAGTTGGATGACGTGGAAATGCGCAGTTGTGAATATTCCCTTCGGCGGAGCAAAGGGCGGCATTATTTGCGATCCCAAGCGCCTTTCCCAAACTGAACTCGAAAAGATCACTCGCCGATATACGGCAGAGCTGGTGGAATTCATCGGTCCCGAAAAAGACGTGCCTGCTCCCGACATGAATACCAACGAGCAGACCATGGCGTGGATCATGGATACGTATTCCATGCACATGCGCCAGACGGTCACGGCCGTGGTCACCGGGAAACCGCTCAACATCGGCGGATCTCGCGGTCGGCGCGAGGCGACTGGCCGCGGCCTGATGATTGTGTGCAACGAGGCGCTCCGAAAGTTCGGCATGCAGCCCGAGACCACTCGCGTGATCATCCAAGGTTTCGGCAATGTCGGATCGAACGCCGCCAAATTGATGAACGACGCCGGTTACAAGATCATCGGCATTGGGGAATACGACGGTGGGCTCTATAACAAGAACGGAATCGATATCGACGCGCTGATCACACATAGGCAACGCAATGGGACCATCACTGGCTTCAAAGGCGCGGAAGCGGCAAATACCAACGAGCTGCTCATCACCGAGTGCGACATCCTTCTTCCCGCCGCGACCGAAAATGTAATTACCAGCCGTAATGCTGGAAAGATCAAAGCCAGGATCATCGCTGAAGGCGCAAACGGACCGACCACTGCAGTTGCCGACGATATCCTTTCAGACAAGAACATCTTCATCATTCCCGACATTCTCGCGAATGCCGGCGGCGTGACCGCTTCCTACTTCGAGTGGGTGCAGGACCGGCAGGGATTCTTCTGGAAGGAATCAGTTGTGAACGAGCAACTGGAAGACATCCTACGGGAGTCCTTCGAAGAAGTGGTGCGCTATTCGGAGACGCACAACGTGAACAACCGCATTGCTGCATACATGCTCGCAGTGGATCGCGTGCAGTTCACGATTCGACAGCGCGGAATTTACGCTTAGGTTTCAAGGGGCTGGGGAGCCAATATCGCGTTGACAGAACGGCAACTTGGCCGAATACTAAGCCTACAACTTCCTTGAGGGCTACAAAGGGAGAATCAATGAGCAATGCTCAAATGTGGGTCGCAATGATAATGCCGACTATTGCGGTCCTCATTGGTATTCTCCTCAACCACAATCGAATTGGCAGCGTCGAGGCGAGCCTTGGCGCCAGAATTTCGCACGTCGAAACCCGACTCACTTCAATCGAAGGCGATCTGCGCAAGTTCTATCAGTTTGTGGGGGAGCACTCATCGAGCCTCGAATCGCACGGGGCCAGGTTGGATAAGCTGGAACAAAAACGGAGTTAGATTCCTTCTACTTTGCCCACACTCCGACAACTAAAACGCGGGATCTAGCGGTCTAGGCCGATTCAGCTTTGCTGGAGGTTCCGCTTTGGCTTCGGCAGCGGCAGCCTGGGTTTTGAGTTCCTTTTCGGTGATCGGCTTCATCTGCTGGTAGGTGTACCACATGCGATGAATGACGGTGACCGTGGAGAGCACTGCGATGACCCACAGCACCGGGGCCATGCGGTTGAACAGTGCGCCGATAATGACCAGCACAATGCGCTCTGGGCGTTCGAGAAATCCTACCTTGCAGCTCGGAATCAGCGATTCGGCACGCGCACGCGTGTAGCTCACCATCACCGAAGTCGTCATTACGATGCCCACGAGCACTACATAGAAAAAGTGATTGGCGCGCGCGTAATACACGAGCAAGCCAAAGAACAGAGCAATGTCGCTGTAGCGATCGATGACAGAGTCGAAAAAGGCGCCGAATGTTGTGACCTGGTGCGTAGCGCGCGCAACGCGTCCATCGACCATGTCGAAGATGCCGGCGCCCAGGATCACGAGTCCGGCATACAAAAAGAAGCGCGGCTGATTGCTTCCGCTGGCGTAGCCAAACAGAATGGCGGCAATGATGTTGATGACCAGCCCGGTGAACGTAAGGACGTTCGGCGAGATATGCGTGAGCGAGAGTCCACGCACGATGGCGTAGAGCAGCTTGCCGCATGCGCGTCCGAACGCTCCCGTCCAGGTCATCAGCGTCCGCCCGACGCGCCGTTGCTTTCTGCGGCTTCCTGATCGTGGATGGTCATGAGCTTCAGAATCTCCAATTCCCGCTTCCCAGTAGGAGTAACGACTTCGACAACGTCACCAGGCTTCTTACCCATCAAGCTCTTTCCGATTGGAGAGGTAGTCGAAATCTTGCCACGCGACACATCGGACTCTTCACTGGTGACCAGCGTGTACTCGATCTTCTCTTCCTTTGTATTGTCATAAACTTCGATTATGGAACCGAAGGCGACACGATCTTTGGGAATATTGCTCAGGTTCACCAACGCCAAATCGGCCATGCGCTTTTTGAGCTGGCCCAGGCGCGCGTTCACAAACTCCTGGCGCTGTTTGGCCATGTGGTATTCGGCATTTTCGCTCAAATCGCCGAGCGAAGCGGCTTTCTTGATCTCTTTGGGGAGCTCGTGAGCCAGCTCGTGCTCCAGAGCTTTGATTTCTTCCAGGATCTTTTTCTTGACGTGTTCTGGCATGGACCTCGCCGTGCCCATCTCTGCGCCAGGAGGCGCCTTGGGCTTCTCAGATAATATGGGTGCGATCTGGCAAAAAATCGCCCTCCGCGCGGGAGGGATGCGCAGCTCGACAGGTTCGAACCGAATTATACTCCCTCGGCCTTCGGGTTCTTTCGGGAGCTGTGAGCCGCCAGTGTTCAGTTGAAAGGACTTATGAGATGTGACACTTTTCGGCAGAGAAGTTCGCGGATTGGCGTTCCAAATTGAAACAATAGGAGTTACCCAGACCTGCGGAAAACATTGACTTCATTGCATTTGTGAGTTATCATGGGTTGCAAGTTCGTTCCCCCACGTTCTCGCCAGGGTGCTTCATGAACCATGATTTCCACATCGGTGACAAGGTCGTATATCCCAATCACGGAGTAGGCGTCGTCGAGCAAATCGGCAGCCGCATGGTCGGATCGATGATGCAGAAGTATTACGAGCTGCACATCAAATCCAGCAATCTGAAAGTTACGATTCCATTCAGCAACGTGGAAGCTGTTGGGCTTCGGAAGGTCATTAAGAACGCCGATATCGAGGCCATCCTCGACATCCTGGTCAACAGCAAGTGCGAAAATCACCAGGATTGGAAGTTCCGCTTCAAGGAAAACTCAGAAAAGATGCGTACCGGCTCGCTGCTGGAAGTTGCCTACGTGCTGAAGAGCCTCCTCGTGCTGAACCAGACTAAGGCTCTGTCCTTCCGCGAAAAGAAGATGCTGGAACGCGCGAAATATCTGCTTGTGAGCGAAATGGCCATGGCTCGCAATGTTGAAGAGATCGAGATGGAAAATGTTCTTAGCCGCGCACTGGCCAAAGTGAAGCTCAAATTTCCTGAAGTAACCGCGGACGCTTAGCTTCCGTGATGCCGATCTAGCCCCCGTTCCCTTGCCGTGTGTCAGCACCCGCCGGCTAGCGTGGCCGAATCCCCCACTTCTCCTGACTTTTCGCTGTTATTACGCTGTTCTTCGCTGTTCTTTTCGAAAAAATCGCGAAAAATGGGCGGAAAACTGCAAAACGCAAAACTTTACGCTGTTTTTTACGCTGATAATCCCAAGACAACGAGAGTGGCCGCCGAGCAGGTTCGCGGCCTGTTTTGAGTGAAAGCGTAGCTCGACGAGGTCGGCGAGTGTTGCTGGCCAGAACTCGTTATTCAGCTCTCTTGTGCCAACGCGAGGCCTCCAAGGGCCATCCCACCTTACAGATTCCGAAATAAAAGAACTGAACGCCGGCAGGTCTGACTGTAGCCGGACAAAGCCGGAGAGCCTGTCTCTCCAAGAGGAGCGAGCCCATGAGACGAATCATCAACTTTGCAGTTGCCGGACTGCTGATTGGCGGACCAGCACTTTACGCCCAACAGAACCAGCAGCAGCCGTCCACGCAGCAGCAAGATCAATCCGTGTATCAGCAGCAGAACCCGCAGGACCAGCCGAGGGTGCAGAATCCTGACCAGAATCGCACGCAGGATCAGGACTGGAATCACAACCAGCAGGTCCACCGCGACAGAGACCGGAATTGGAACAACAATCAGCAAAATCAGCAAGCTGATCAGGATCGCGATCGGGTGAACGACTACAACCAGTACAACAACGGACAAAACGGTACGTACTCCGATCAGCAGCGGGATCGAGATCGTACCTACAACAATGGTCAGTACAACAACGGTCAGTACAACAATGGCCAATATGATCGCTCGGATCGCGACCGTCAATACGGAACCGATCAGGACCGCGATCGCGATCATGACCGCAACTATTCAGGCGACCGCGAGCGCACCTATTCGATGCCGCAGAATGATCAATACGGCGCGGAGATGAGCCCGGCGCAACGCAGCGGATGGCGAGATGGAATCGCTGCTGGACGTTCAGACCGCGAAGCCGGACGAAACTTCTCGCCGCGGCCATCGAGCAGCCAGTTTGAAGGAACAGGACAGGATCGCCAACTCTATCGTCAGGCGTTCCAGCAGGGATATCGACGCGGCTACTACGGGAATAATGGCAACAATGCCCAGTATCCGCGCTAACTTTACGAACAGGAATTGAAACAAGGCACGCGTCTGCGTGCCTTTATTTTTTCCGAAATGCAATCGCAGGACTACAGAGAATTGCGTCGGCTCAGCGCGCGCCCTGATGCGAAGCTGTCTGCTTGTCAAACACCCATTTATTGGTCAACTGACCGCCTGGATAATCTTCATGTTCCAACGCAGTCATTGTCCTTCCGTTCTCGGATAGGGTGTACCGCACAACGTTTGTTCCGAATGAACCGTCGGGTGCAGTTACCTTTTCGTCGAGCACGAGCGCGGTGTTGTCCCAATACATCTTTGTGACATCCCGGTCGGGACCGTCCTTCCGAATGACCTCATGTTTGCCGTCCGTAACAAGATCGATGCCCCAAGTGTCATGTTTCCCGTCGGCATAGACGTGGGTACGCTTCAGGTGAAATTCCGGTTCGTTGTGCAGGATCGTGAAGGTACTCGCGATGGGCGGATGCTTCAGCTCCAACTTGCTTGCGCGCGTATTTAGAATCCACGTGCCTGAGAAGTTTGGCTTCGCATTCGGTTGCGCGAAGACGGTCGCCACGGCAAGGAGACCAGCCAAAACAATTCGCGCATATTTCGTCTGACCACGGATCACAAGACAACTCTCTTCGATCTGTGTGAGGGCAACTATTCGGAGTCTCCAGCAACCGCCTTCATGACGATCTGCTCGGCAGGTTCCGGCGCAGTCTCCGGCATTGGCGCTTGGGAATTCGCGATCTTCGCGAGCAGTCTTTCTGAATTCAGCAGCGTGCGGCCCAGCGAAGCGTTGTAACCGGTCCACTCCGCATCTGGATCGCGTTCGAAGTGCGCGCGCATGCTTTCCATTTTGGAATCGAGATCGTCTAGATAGTGCAGCATGAGCGCCTCAGGAAACATGGGCAGCTTCGGAGAGCCAAATTCGTATTTTCCATGATGACTGATGATCAGGTGTTCGATTAGAACCTTGAGTTCTGCGGGGAAGTCCGGTACCAGCGCGATCTTCTCGTGCAGCATCTCGAGCTCGATGATCATGTGTCCCAGGAGCTGACCCTTGGTGGTATAGGAGAAAGAACGCTGGTAGTTCAGCTCGTAGATCTTGCCGATGTCATGCAGAAAAGCGCCGGTGAGCAGCAGGTCGCGATTGATCTGCGGATACAGCGGAGCCACCGTGTCGCATAGCTTCATCAGCGAGACGACGTGCTCCAGCAGGCCTCCTATGAACGCATGATGGAGTGACTTGGCCGCGGGAGCCTGACGGTATGCTTCCGCAATTTGCGGATCGCCCATGAAAGCTTCGAGCAAAAGCTTCAACTGTGCATTCTGAAAGCTTGCGACATAGGCGCCGACAGTGCGCCACAATTCCTCAACATCCTTTGTCGTCTTGGGCAAGTAGTCGCAGTAATCGATCTCGCTGTCGTCCATTCGCCGCAGCTTGTGGATGGTGAGCTGAAAGCGATTTGAATACTTGTTGATCAGCCCTTTGACTTTAACGAAGTCGTCCTGCTCGAAAGCATCTACGGCGTCGTTGACGTTGTCCCACATCTTGGCGTCGAGCTGGCCGCTGCGGTCGCAGAGCGTCAGCGAAAGATAAATTTCGCCGCTCTTTTTCGGCTTGATCTGCTTTGAGGAAACGAGAAAGTAAGAAGTGATGACCTGGTTTTCGTGCGCGGCGGCGTCTTTAACGAAGAACTGCTTCATGGCCCATACCGGAGAAGCGATTCTACTGCACTGTAGGCAATAGGCAATAGGCGTAAAAACCCAGGCAATCGGCAGTCAGCACTCGGCATTCAGCCAGACAGCTCATCTTCATCAAAATACCCATTCACACGATGCGAGTTTTCATAAAGCTGAAAGATCGCGATCGGAATGCATAACAGGCGCGACGAAGAAGGCGGCACATCCAAGCTCAAGCCGACTGCTGAATGCCGAGCGCCGATTGCCTGTTCACAGTATCCCCATCTTCTTTTTCTTCTTCAGCTTCTTGCCTGTATTCGTGTCGGCGGCTGTGGTGAAGATAGGTTTGGTCTGATTTGGACTGGCGCCCGTATCTGTATATCCCGGCTTGATGTCTATGTACGCATCTTCGCGCAATTTCGTCAGATAACTGCGGAGAGCCGGTTGGAGCTTCTCGTAATAGATTGCTTCCTGAATGCGGTTTTCAACCTGCTTCAATGGTGCGATGCCGGCCTGCGTGTGCTCATTCACTTTCAAGATCACAAAACCTTGCTTCGTGCGAATCACATCGGAAACCGTTCCTGGTTTCATTCCAAATGTGAGGTCTTCGAGTTCTTTCGCTAGCATGCCGCGCTTGAACATTCCTAACTCGCCACCCTGATCGGCTGTCGGGCCGTCGGAAGATTTTTTCGCAACATCTTCGAACTTTGCTCCAGCCTTGATGCTGGCGAGCAATTGTTTGGCCTTCTCTTCTGCTGCGGCCACCTTCGCGGGATCTTCAGGTGGAGGCGGCGCATTGGGATCGACGTTTACGTTCGATGATCCAGTGGAGACCAGAATTTCCGACAGGTCCACGGCTTCCGGTTGTTCCAGTTCGGCTTTGTGCTGGTTGTAGTAGTCCTGAACTTCCTTTTCGGTGATTTGGATTTTCGGCGCAACCTCGTGCTGGATAACCTGCTGCGTGATGATCTGGTTCCGAATTCCCTGCTTGTAGTCCTCGAAGGAGACGCCTTGTTTCTGCGCTTCTTTTTCGAGGTCTTCCAGCGTGTCGAGCTTGAGCTGCTTGCGGAGCTCATCGAGGCGCTTTACCAGCTCTGTGTCGCCGGTTATCCCCAGGTCTTTACCTTTTTGCAGCAGCAATTGCTGGTCGATGAGGTCGCGGAGGGTGTCTTTCTCTTTGTCCTTCGCCCGCGGATCCGTCGGGGAGATATTTTGTTGCTGCAGCTCTTGCTGCAATTCCTCCCGGCTCTTGACGAGGTCCGAGCGCGTAATGATCGAGTCGTTTACGCGAGCAATGATCTCTTCAATAACTGTGTCAGCGGACAGCGACACGGAAACTGCAACTACCGCAATCAGGCTAAGCAGGGAACGGCATTTCATAGAAAGCTCTGCTTAGATTCTAGCGCGAGCCGATGGGTGATTTCCGAGAAGTTCCCGGCTGCCGTGAACCTTCTAGTGCCAACGTGTAGTGAAGTTGGTCTGGACAGACGCCTTGCCCAATGCAGGCGAGTAGTTGGCGATATCGGCGTTTGTGACTGGACCATCCAGTGGTTCGGCGGCAACCGTGTATTGGTCGGGGGGAACGCCTTGGATTTCATAACTGCCGTCGGGCATGGTGAGAGTTCCGATAGGCGTCTTGCGTACTGATCCCGGATATCCCGGTGCGTTCGTGGTGGAATCGGCAAAAACGTGAGCTCCAAATACGCCCGAGCCATCCGTCATTGCGACCCTACCTGAGATGGTTCCGGTTTCCAGATCTGGATTCGCTTTCGGGTACAAGGCGGAGATGGCGGCTACATCGTCGGAACTGAGCGTTCTCTCCATGGGCGGCGCATACGGAAACATCGTCGCCTTTACGACAGCCGAATGGTCCAGACCAAGAAAGTGACCTATTTCATGAGTAAGAACTGTCTGCAGGTCATTGCTTCCGCTTCCATCCATCGTGAAAGTGACTGCAGGATTGAAAAGGATGTCGGCATCGAGAATCTGGCCGGCAAAGCGTGATTTACCGCCGTGTTTATCGTCAGCTCCGGCTCCGTTCGCGGTCGTAGTGAAAGTGACCGCGAGCGTGCCGTCGGAGTTGAAGTCTGTCTCGCATGTGAAGCAGATCAGATTGGTGCCATCGAAGGCTGGGGCTGCAGCCTGCGAGTCTGCTCCTCGGGCGATCGAAAGCATCGTGTTTGGCGCAGCGCTCCAGGTGGCGAAAGATGCCGTCACCACGTCTTGGAGGTTGCCACCGGTTATGTTCCCGCCCGTATTGGGATTCAGGTTCCACTGCACGGGAAAATCAGTGAAGTCCCAGCGGACGCGCGTTGCGCTGCCATTCGCTCCAGCGTATTGCGACAGATATGACTTTGCCGGCCGCGGAAACAATAGGGCGACAGCCAGAGCAGCGGCGAGAATGGACGGAGCAAAACGGAGAGATTTCATCGAATTGAAGATCACTGACGATGTACCCGACTGTGTACCCGCTGTTGTAATTCGTCGAGAGTCATGCGATGTCCCAAATAGGGACTCACGGATTTGTTCGAAGGATTGAAAACCTGAACCTGCTCGGAAGCCGCGCTCACTGTGCCATCCTCGAGGCCATTGTCGGCGACCAGTGTTCCCGATGAACTGCGGCGAATCCGGAAGTCTCCCTGAATCAAGCCCGACACCACCATCGCGTCGCCACTTTGGGATGGACGCAGAAACAGAACCGCGCTTTCTCCCGCGCTCCATGGCCGCACGCCGGCAACATGCTGCGTGTATCCTTCTGCGCTGCCGCCGGGCTGCTTCACTGTGACGGTTGCTCCTGAAGTGCCCTTCAAGCGGTTATCGACTGCGAACTGTGTGTAAGTCACGATGATCGTGTGCTGCGCGTTCCATGATGACCAGCTCTTGACCGCGTGCCCCACGACCACATCGCTGGAAATATCGGTGAGCCGCTCAACCGACATCGGGAAAACCGTCGTCGCATGTAGCGCGGCAGATGAAACTAAGGCAGTGAGCAGCACAAGTATGCGTCTCATGGCTGCACCTCCAGGCCGCCGGCAAAGGCCGTGATGTCATTGTTATTGGCTTTCAGATAAACAGTCCTCGCCCCCAGAGCCGTCGTCGCTCCGATTACCGCGTCGAATGCGACGCCGGGAGTGCCATCCTTTGCTTGTATGCTGCGAATATTGCTGACTCCAATGTCCTGCGGACCGGAGATGTTGATCCCCATATTGCCGGAAAGCCCAGCTCCGAAAAGAACAATGGTGTTCGTACTTGCCTGATGGACAATGACTCCGGTGTTCGCAGCGAAACCGTCGGACAACGTGCCCAGAGCAATCGCGTTCTCTGAGCCTGCGGGAGGCGCTACGACAATGTCGACTCCGGACGTTTTAGCTCCAGGAGTGACGGTCACAACGTTGGCGCTGCTCAAATCGGCAGCAGAGGGAGCGCTGGGCGCAGCCGATGAAGCAGATGGACTAGAGAGTGGTGCAGTCGGCGATTTGAGAGCACTGCTCGTGAGGCCCCGCTCGCAACCCTCGAACACCAACAACGAAAAGCAAAGCAGAGAGCACAACAGCAGCCGCACCAGCTTACCTCCGAATCAAGAAAGATGCTGCTGCTCAGCTACTCCGTTGTATAGAAAGTAACCCTAGCTGAGCAGCTTGAAGGTGACGTCCGGACTTGAGAAATTTCCGTGGAAAAACTGATGTGAGGCAGCTCTGGCTAAGCTGCTTCTGGGTTCACAGCTTCCAGCCAGCCATTTGAATCGGCCTGCTCTTCACGAGCAAACTCGCTGGAATCCAGGACTTTGGAAGCTAATCGCAGGTAGCGGCGGATTGTGCCGGTAGGATCTTCGTCAACATCGCGCCGAATGCTTTGCAGATGCCGTCTCTTCTCGTCGGGAAGCGGTGCGTCCGTCTTCCGCCTTCCGTAAGGCTTATTGGCGCGATAACTCATTAGTAAACAGAGGCAACATCGGTGAGATGGAGAATGGATGAGGAATGTTGTACTGCGTCCGCCATCACGCGCCAGAGCTGCACCAGAACTGCAGCTATCCGCCGATGTGTACCATGCTGCGGGATGGTTGCATGAATCCCGGCTCTCCGATGTGGTGCCGGGCCTCTTTCTTCTGCACCACAGCGTTCACGTATTCCGCCATGTCATCATCTGTGCCACCCCGCTGCATCACGGCATAGAGGTCATGATCGAAGAGCGAGAACAGACAGGTGCGAAGCTTGCCATCGGAAGTAATCCTGATTCGGGAACAATGGCCGCAGAAGGGATGCGATACAGGCGCGATAATGCCGATCTCGCCGATGCCATCTTCAAACGTGTATCGTCGCGCTGTTTCGCTCGCGACGTTCGGAGCGAGAGGACGCAACGGCTTCCACGCTGAAATCGTGCGCACGATCTCGTCGAGAGTCACCACAACTTCAGGACTCCACACGCGATCTTCCTCCAGCGGCATGAATTCGATGAAGCGCACGATCACGCCCTCATCGCGGGAGAATTTCGCGAACTCCACGATCTGATCTTCATTGAAGCCCCGCAGGAGCACGCAATTCACCTTCACCGGATCAAGCCCGGCGCGGCGAGAAGCTCGAATGCCGGCAAGCACGCGCTCGTATCCATTCTTCACGCGCGTGATGCGCGCAAACTTCTCCGGATCGACTGCGTCCATGCTGACCGTGATTCGAGTCAAGCCGGCGTCTTTCAACGGCTGTGCCATTTCGGGAAGCAGGTGGCCATTCGTAGTAATTGCAATATCGAGCTTTGCACCGGAGATAGCGCGCAGCT
>Ga0209581_1000436_pt1 | contig 90158 bp, 59 predicted proteins | sample Coa_R2_FD_187160 | JGI IMG/M metagenome (GOLD analysis project Ga0209581, IMG submission 187160) | Surface soil microbial communities from Centralia Pennsylvania, which are recovering from an underground coalmine fire - Coalmine... | ecosystem: Environmental > Terrestrial > Soil > Unclassified ...
CGGAGATCGTCGAGGCCGGCGTGGACGAGACGCTGAGCTATTACAGCTTCCCGGCGGAGCACTGGCGGTGCATCCGCACCAACAACCCGCTGGAACGGCTCCATCGCGAGATTCGGCGACGAACGCGCGTGGTGGGCGCGTTTCCCGATGGCCGCTCGGCACTCATGCTGGTGGCCGCGCGGCTGCGGCATGTGGCCGCCACCCGCTGGGGCACGAAACGCTACTTGCAGATGAACAGGCTGGCCGAAGTCCGGGCCATCGCCTGAGCCGCTTTGCCAGTGGTCCCCATGGGGACCACTGGCAAAACAACCTCAACCAACAACCTTCCTAAGTTCCAGGGAAGATCGAAAGTGCGAAACTTACTGGACACTACCTGAGACCACCTCTTGCCACGGGCAAGGCATTTCGCAAAATGGCCGTTTTTTGTGCGATTTCCTCTATGAAGGCTTTAATGCTGACGAGAACGGGAGGATGGCCTCGATGGTATTCTCTCCCATGTTGCCGGAGCTGGCCGCGGCAGCTTCAATTACCGTTTTACGCAACCCTCGCGAGATGCGGAACCTACATCTTCTGTTTCTTTCCAACTGATGTCTTTCCCTTTACCGATCAATCTGAGCGCGAACCCAAGACCGGGCAGACTGGCGGCTGCTCGACCGGGCTGTAGCAGACAGGTTGTCGTTACGCATCAGCCCGTATTCCGCAGTCCAGCCGAGATGCCGTTGATTGTCCCCGCAATGGCGCGATTGATCTCATCGGTGTCTTCGCCCGCGCGCTTGCGGCGCAGCAGCTCAACCTGAATCAGGCTCATCGGATCCACATATGGGTTGCGCAGGCGAATGGAGCGCGCCAGCACCTGATTGTTTTCAAGCAGCTCTTTCTGTTCCGTAATGGCGAGCACGGCCTTCAGCGTGCGCTCAAATTCTGCTTCAAGTTTGCTGAAGACGCGCTGACGCATGCCCGCATCCGGAACCAGCGAAGCATACAGCGAGGCGATGCCGAGGTCGGCCTTCGCCATGGCCATTTCCACATTGCGGACCAAGTCAATAAAGAGCGGAAACTCGGCCAGCATAGCTTGCAGCAGCTTCAAGCCGCCACTGTGCTTCTTCGTGTACTGCTCCATGGCATGTCCCACGCCAAACCATCCGGGAACCAGCAGGCGGCTCTGCGTCCACCCAAAGACCCAGGGAATGGCACGCAGGTCAGCGAAGCTGCGTTTTCCGCTGCGGCGGGTGGGACGCGAGCCAATCCGCGCGTGCTCAAGCTCGCCCACCGGAGTGGCCAGCTCGAAATATTGAAAGACCTCCGGATCACCGACAATCTGTTCGCTATAGAACTGGAAGGCCGTCGCAGACAGCTCATCGAATGCCTTCTCCCACTCCGGCAGCAGCACGCCGGACTGATGTCCGTTGGGGTCCAGCGCATTGGGGCGCGCCAGTGCATCGAGAGACGCGGCGATCATCAGCTCAAGGTTGCGCTCAGCGAGCACAACATCAGAGTATTTCCAGTTGAGCACTTCGCCCTGTTCCGTGATACGAATCTGGCCTTCAAACGCACCCATCGGCTGCGCGTAAATGGCGCGGTGCGTTGGGCCGCCACCGCGCCCCACCGTGCCGCCGCGTCCATGGAAGAGGCGCAGCTTTACTCCGCATTCGCGGGCCACTTCATGCAGGGCACGATGCGCGCGAAAAATCTCCCAGGTGCTGGTGAGCATGCCGCCGTCTTTGTTGGAGTCCGAGTAGCCAAGCATGATCTCCTGCGTGTTGTTCCAGGAGGCCAGCAAATTGCGGTACTCAGGAATGCTCCATAGCTTGCGGCACACCTCGTGTGCATTGCGCAGGTCGCCGATGTACTCAAAGAGCGGGACCGGCATAAGGCCCGGATCACCGTTTTTCCCGGCGCACTCCACGCCACCCAGCCGCGCCAGCCACAGCACTCCCAGAATGTCTTCGACTGTGCTGGCGCCGCTGATGACGTACTGACGAATGGCCTCCGGGCTGCAGCCGCGCTTCACTTCCGCAACAGCGCGAAAGGTCTCAATCACGCGCGCGCTCTCCGGGCTGAGGTTCTGCGGAACAGAAGCCGCGTCCCCCGCGCTCCATGCCGACGCTTCTTTCAGCGCCTTCTGGTGCAGGTTTACGTGCTGGCGAACGTCCAGCGTGTGCAGATGCAGGCCGAAGGTGCGCACCAGAAGAATCAGCGGGTCTACGAGTGTTTGCGCCAGGCGCAGGCCCTGGTTTTCCGCCAGGCTGCGGCGCAGGATGCGCAGGTCGTCGAGAAATTCCTCTGAGTTGCAATAGGCGGGCAGCGCGCTGAGCGCGGCTTCCAGAGAGTCCGTGTCCTGCGCCTCCTTCCCGGCTGTGCGCAGCAGGCGCGCATGCACGCAGACCATAAAACGGCGGTACATTTCGAATTCAAAGCGCGCGCCGAAGGCCTGTTGCTTTCCTGTATGCAACTCGGAAAGATACCGGTGCAGACGCTGACTCAGTTCTTCACTGATAGGCAATTGCTGAGCGGATGTCGTCAGCAGATCAATAATGAGCTGCACCTGCTTTTCGTAATACGTCAAAACACGCGTGCGGGCCGTGCGAATGGCATCCAGAGTGACTTCAGGCGTAACAAACGGGTTGCCGTCGCGGTCGCCGCCGATCCAGGAGCCAAAGCCCAGCAGCAGCGGCAACTCGGAGATGTCCATCTCCACGCCATACACGCTGGCCAGCGCGGCAGAGACTTCCTCATAGAGCTTAGGCAGCGTCGCAAAGATGGAGACATCGTAATAATCCAGCCCCATCTTGATTTCGTCATTCACTGTCGGACGCCGGCTGCGGACTTCATCGGTCTGCCACAGCGCCGTGATTTCCGCCAGCAGCTCTTTTTCCAGCCGCGCAATCTCCTCGTCGGGAATGGGAATGCGGTCCAGCTGCTCCAGAAATTCTCCGATACGCCGCCGCTTGAAGAGCACCGAACGGCGAGCCACCTCGGTAGGGTGGGCCGTAAACACCGGCACAATAAATATGCGGCGCAGCCAGTCAAGCGCCTCGTCGGCCGTGATGCCGACCCGCTTCATCTCCTGCAAGGTGCCCCGCAGGGAACCACGCTGCACCTCTCCATCTCCGCTCAACTGGAGCGAAAGGCGGCGACGCTTGCGGTGGTTGGTTTCAGCAAGATTGATCAGCTCAAAATAAAACGCAAACGCGCGGCTCAGCTGGTAGGCCCGCTCCACGGAAACTTCAGCAATACTGCGCACGGAATGCTGCATCAGCTTTTCCGCGTCAGCGGCATTGTCCGCGGCCTGAGCCTCGCGGCGGCGAATCGCGGTGGTGCGCAGCTCTTCTACCTTCTGGTAGAGCTCCTCGCCGGCCTGCTCGCGCAACACTTCGCCCAGCAGCATGCCGAGCGAGCGCACATCGCGCCGTAATGGTACTTCCTTCAGATCACCGGAACGCGCTTCAAGTTCAGCCAGCCGCTGCGGCCAGCTCTCTGGTTTCCAAAGAAGGGGCATAGTTTGATTATGCCGCACAAGGTACGTCAACCGGAGCGTCCGACGTGCGTCAGGTAAAAAGAATGCTCGTCATCCACACAGGCGGGCAGAGATATGCATTGGTCGGTGCTATCGCATCCACTCAATTCCTAACGGGGCCTTAGAAAAGCGAAGGGAACCGCACAAGGTCTCTCAAAACCATTGCGAGAGGCCGCGGAATTGATATCTCACGGATGGTTCTCTATCAGATTGCCCAATTGTTTCAGCATCTGCCGGGCCTTTTCTTTTTCGCCTAATCTCCGGTAGGCCTCGGCCAGATTTGCATATACGGCCCGGTTTTGGGGTTCCAGCCGACGGGCAGTCTCGAGATGCAATACCGCGTCCGCAGTCCGGTTTTCCATTAAATACAACCTGCCCAGAGCGATCTGTGCTGTGGAGTAACGCGGCTTTTCTTTAACTGCGCGCTCCAGGAGTGATTCTGCTTCGATGAACTCCGGCTGACCGGGCAAGGCCCCCGTATGGATGAGTACTTCGGCCAGCAGATCCAGCAGCACAGGGTCATTGTTCCCGGCGCGAATACCTTCACGGGCCACTCTGACTGCCTCAGGAAGGTCATCAGCAAACAAGCTTTTTTGTGCCAGCACGAGATAAGCAATGTCTGTTCCAGACGCGAGGTTTGCCGCTACAGAAAATTCTGTCTGCGACTCGAGGTCATTTCCGGTCTGGGCCAGAAACATCGCTTTCTCATAGTGAAGCCGCGCTGAATCGGGCAGGTTCTTCAGGCCTTCATTCACAATTTGGAGACCAAGGGTAAAATTCTTCTGGTCCGTACAGGCATCGACGATAAAGAGGTAAAGTTTTTCGTCTTTTGGTGTCTGTGCTTCAGCCCGATGAAATGCTGCAATGGCCTGAGTTGTGAGTGCCTGACCGATGTAGGTCTGGGCCAGGAGATTATTCACACCGGCATTGTCGTGGCCGGAAGCCCGCAGCATTTCCAGTTGGCTTGCGGCTTTGCCATATTCATCCAAGCCGAGATAGCACAAGGCAAGATTAAAACTGGCGGCGTATCCACGCGCCCGTAAGAGATGGGGAACGGCTTCATCCAGACGCCCCTGATGAATCAATACAACCCCAGCGCCGAGCTCGCTTTCGCTGGAGGACGTCTCCTGCCCCAACAGGCAAACAGCACACGCCAGAACGCATGTTAAGACACTGAACTGGGCACGTAGTTTCATTGAGCTAAGCAATGATGCCCCCGGGGAGAATGCAACATCAATCCCCAAGTGCCGCCCCGAAATATACGCATTTGAATAAATCGCGATTTATTTGGGATGAATTATAGGATTAATATTCCTCCGCATGCTGAAGGAGGGAGCGTTCGGTTCTGGACCGGAACTCGCCCAGCAGGTTTCAGGAAGGAATGCAATGCAATGGATTGTCATGCTCTTGCTTCTAGTATGAGCTGTTTTGCGCAGGAGTAAGACGACTTTCAAGCCGGCGACTCGAATTCGCTCTGCACGGATGATCAGAGCCAAGCAAGGAAACGGAATCCATCTCCCTCATGCCGAAAGCTACTCTATTATCATTTCATTATACCGAAAGTATGCAGGTAGTTTCGGAGGCATGAGAAGGAGAATGCGTGATGATCCGTAGAGCCAAATCTGTCGGCCCCGAGGAACGGAGTCAAATGCTAATTGATGAACGGCGGCGGCACATACTGTTACTGGTGCAAAGTCAGGGCAAGGTGCTGGTCGGGGAACTCGCGCGGACTCTGGGTATCTCGCAGATTACGATTCGCAAGGATCTCGATCATCTACAGATGAAGGGGTTAATTCAACGCAGTCACGGCGGCGCTTTGCGCCTGCAGGCGGGCGCGCTTTTTGATCCCTCTCTCCAGGAAAAACAGAAGGAACACTCGCAGGAAAAGCAGCGCATTGCCGCCGCCGCTGCAGAGATGGTGAAGGAAGGTCAATGCGTCATGCTCGATTCCGGCACAACGACGGCGGCAGTCGCTAAAGCCCTCAAGCGCTTCGCACAGCTCACCGTTATCACAAACGCAGTCAACATCGCAGCTGATTTGGCCAACACGAACGTTGAGGTTATCCTAATTGGCGGAACGCTCCGCAAGAACTCCTTCTCTCTGGTCGGTCCGCTGGCCGAAGATATCCTCGAGGAAATGCATGCAGATATTCTCTTCCTCGGCGTGGATGGATTCGATCTGGAGATTGGCATCACCACTCCGAATATCCTCGAATCCCGCGTGAACCGCGCCATGGTCAAGGCCGCTGGACGCGTTGTGGCGGTCTGTGATTCCACTAAATTTGGCCGGTTAAGCCTCTCGCGGATCATTCCACCTTCGTCCATCGACAGCATAATCACCGACAAAAACCTCTCTCACGAAGTGGGGGAAGAGCTCCGCGCCAGTAACATCGAGGTCATCCTGGTGTAGAAACCACGCGCTGTTTGGCGGTGAATTGATAAGCACTCGACCGCCGCGTGAGCAGTGATAATAACGATATCCTCGGTATGGTGATCATTCTTGCGGGTACTGACATTATCGGTGGTGCCAACAACTGCCTTTGCGATCGCGAACGAAACAGAAGTCGTCCATACACCACTGCTCTGGCTCCACACTTGGGGTAATCGAGAATCCGGCGACAACCCATTCGAAACGGCGGTCTGCCAGACCCTACCCAAGCGGCGCCCGGCAATTGGGTCCTCCCGGAAAAACAAGTCTCAAAAGCCGATCCAGCTGGCGCGACGGGTTCCATCTGCAGGATTCAGAAAAAGCGTAGAAAGTCATAGAGAAAAGATCAAATATCTGGTCGCACTCAACTGAGCACGCGCGCCCCTGCCGTCAAGCGATGCCGCGCTCATAGCAGTCGCCGCCCTCCTAACACCCTGTTTAGGAAACTCCCGCCGATCGAACACCTCCATCGGGGGCCCCATTGTTACGATCAGCTGTGCTAGCTTGCTGATCGTTCCTGTTCCCTTCCACTAACATGGGCCCCTTTTGATTGGAGTTCTTCACTCTGCGCCGCTTATTCACGGATGTAGCAGTGTCACCGTGAGGACAGTGCTGGAGTTGATTGCGCCCGTTGCGGCGTCGCTGGCACTTACCGTGACCGTGTAGTCGCCCCAACGGGTCGATGGACCAGCGGAGACGGTAAGGGTTGCGACGTCCGTATCTGGAATCGTGATCGAGGACGGAATGCTGCACGTGGGCGGATGGTTTGGCTTGGTGATGGTTGAGGTTACTGAGCAGGCGACGTTAACGGCCCCCGTAAATCCTCCCGAAGGCACAAAGCTGATTGTGGCCGTGCCGGTTTCGCCACGCTGAAGCGTGAGGTTTCCGTGATTATCAAGGCTTAAGCTGGGCGGGACCTGCACGGTGACAGGCACCACGATACTGGTAATGATCGAGCCATTATTCGCGGTGGCAGTGATCGTGACGGAGTAAGCACCGAGCGTGGTTGCCGAATCGGCTGTAATGGTCAGATCCGCAGTGACCGCCTGGGTTCCGGAGATACCCATCGAGGAAGGGATGCTGCAGGTCGGGTTGGCTGCTCCGGACGGCGAGGCGGTAATCGCACAACTCAGGTTCACGATCCCCGTAAATCCCTGCGTGGGTGTGATGGTGATCGTGGAACTGTTGCCGGTCGTTCTGCCGTTCCATACAGTGATGGACCCGCTGTTCGTCAGGTCGAATCCAGGACCCAGCGGAACCGGGTACTTGAAGGCGCCATTTCCGTTTGTCCCGATCAGCAGGTTGTTCCCATCTCCGGTTACAGAGATGTCCATGATGCGACCGGTGGTCTTCAACAGGTCGCCGACACCCGGAGTAGCGCCCGGATACTGAGTTGCGTTGGTCCAGTGCTGGCCGTCGTCATCGGAGATCCATATCCCGGTCCCTATGTTGACGTCCACGAACTCGGCTTGAATGTTGGTGCCGCCGTACACGCGTCCTGGTTTAGTTGCGGTTGGAGCGAAGGCAAGGGCTTGCCCGTGTCCAATGTGTGCCCAGTTTGGGTCCGGCTGCATCGTAAGCGGATTCATGTTGTCGTCGTTGAGAGTCAGATTCCAGGTCCATGTTCCTCCGGATTGCGTTCCCTTCCAGAAGCCACCCGGATAGTCCTGGCCATTCGCAAACTGCTCGCGGGTACCGACCAGCAGGGACTGGTCATGAGGATCGAAGATCACCTTGATTACGTCGTTGGGGATATTTCCGGTTGCCCCAGTCACCAACGGTGTAATCAACTGCCATGTCTGGCCGCCATCCGCGGACTTGTAGACGCCTCCGGGTTGAGTGATATAGGGTGAGCAGCCTGCAATCGCTCTCACGGCCGCATATACGTTGTGACTCGGATCGACGGTGAGCGAGGTGACGGCATTCGTGGGGACGATCGCAGTTCCGCAGGTCAGCTTCGATCCAATGGCGGTGTAGGTCCAGCTGCTGCCGCCGGCCGATCTCACGTACACGCCGCCGCAGCCGCTATCCGCCAGATAGGTCGACTCCGTTGCCGTGGTGCCGTCAAAGGCGATGTCCGTGAACAAGTGAGAGCAGCCGAATGGCGGAGCAGGGGAGCCGGGATTGGGCAACGCGGCATTAATCGCGGGGGTCAGGTCCGCCCAAGTGTTCGTTCCGCTGAGCTGGTAAAGAGTTGTGCGCCCAGAAAGATAATAGTTCCCCAGGCTGATCGGGTCCGGGATCGTGAAGTAAGGCTCATTTGGGATGGAGCTCGCCAGCGCTCCGACGCCGCCCAACCCACTGCACTTGGATGTGTCAGCCAGAGGTGCAGGAGCATCGGAAGGATATTTGACCCCGAGCTGGCACCAGCTCGTCCCTCCATCCTTACTCAGCATGGCACCTACGTCGCTGTTGGTCAGAAAGATGTTGGAGGGGTTGCCCGGATCCGGACGAATCGTACGCGCAACGGTGATGTTGATGCCCGTGGTCTGGTAGTCTGTGCCATTCAAGGTGGTGTAGGTCTCACTCCAACTCTGGCCCGAATCCGTGCTTTTATAGACGGCGACCGGACTTCCATAGAGGAGGTTGCCGGTGATTGGGTCAAACGCCAGGGACTCAGTCCATCCACTGATCTTCTGAGGTTGGTTCAAAAGGCCAAGATTGTCGTTCACATTGCTGACGGCAGTATAGCCCCCGGCCCAGCTATTGTTCGTCGTAGTGGGATTATCCAGGTAATAGGCGCCCCAGTAGGCATTGACAGCACCGGCGTACAGCCGCACCGAGGATGGTCCGTTCCTGTTGTCGAGGGTCAGGGTCCAAAAGCGGGTACCGCTTCCGGGGAGATTCCTGGTGATGTCCGTCCACTGACTTCCGCTGATGCTTCCAACCGACGCGTACACCTTCCGATAGGTCCTGAGTACGGGTGGGTTTACGCTGTTGTCCTTGGCCGCGAATTCAACCGCAGCATACCTGGTTGTCGTTAGACCGGTATTCGGATCTTTCTGCGACGGATCCAGTATGAGGTCGAAGACCGAATACGCCGTGTTGGCCGGCGGGGTGACGAGCGGCGGGAGTGTGAAGGCCGTGAAGGTGCTCCAGGTACTCCCGCCATCCTGGGAGACGTAGGCGCCCTTGTTGGTGGCCAAATAGATGACGCAGGACCGGCCTCCGCAGGCACCGGAGTTCGGATCGAACACGATGCGATTGACAACGGTACCCGCCGGAAGCGGAGTTCCGTTCACCATGATTGGATCCCTAGACCAGGTGGAGCCGCCATCGACGCTCTTATAGATACCCACCATACCGGAGCTGTTCGCCTGATATCGAACCTGGCCGATACCGGCGAAGATCACGCGCGCCATGTTGGTCGAGGGATCCACGGAATTCGGATCCACGGCGATGGCACCAATCGGGGTGGTGAAGGACCACATGTAGGGAAAGGGGGCAAGGACGCCGACGATGCCGGGCACTCTGCTCCAGGTCGTACCTCCATCGGTCGATTTCTGGAGCCCGCCACTGGCCGCGGCATAGATGATCCCGTTGCTGGCTGAGTTGGGGTCCTCGGCGAAAGCGTCGATCTCGAGTGAGTTCACTCCGCTCGTGCCATCCCACACCTCGCCAGAGCTGTGGACCCAGCTTGCGCCGCCGTCATCGGAATAGAAGATGCCGCCGATGTCGCTGCCGAGAAAGATCCGGTTATTGGCCGCATTCGGCGCCATGTAATGCGAGTAGAAGAGAGTTGGTACCCAGCCGCCCCCGCCGAATCCTATCGAGCCCTGATTCTGAGCATCGGCCAAGCACGTCCCGAGCGCAAAGAATAAATGGGTGATGAGGGTCGCCGCAGCCCAGCACAACAGCGTTTTCTTTCGATTTACATTATTCGATATCATAGGAGCTCTCCTATTCGAACATAATGAAACAGGAGGCTAGCACTTCAATGTAATGTTGTCAACCGAGTTGTTAGTTTTTATTTCGCTTTAACGTTCAAGGCATCGTGGGATCCATAACAAGGGGTGGATATTGTGACGTATTCGTTCCAGTAGCCATTTCCTCCATCTCCTCATCGGCGAAATCAAATGTGTTCCTTAACTGCACGGAAGGAATCCCGTTGCGAGTGCGTGAAGATATGCGCTTACGCTTAGAGGAATGCCAGGAGCATACGGGCGTGGGGAACCCCAATTGTTCGCTCGAGGAAAGGGCCCTCGAACGGAATCGCGCAGAAGTATCGCTTGCTTGTCTTGGCTATTTTCCTGCCATTCGTGAGCTGGCAAGTGTTGCTCACAGGACGGGCTCAATCCGATTGCAAACCATACAACTCTGATAAAATATAAGTTCGTCGACAAAGACTATAAGGATAGAAATCACGCACAGAAAGGCAATGGCCATTTACCTTGCGTTCCCGGAAAACCTCGGCTCAAGCGAGAAGAGCAGTGCGATAGCTCTCCTCGCAGTAAAGCAATGCCGCGCCGATGAGAGGAGCATCCTCACCAAGAGAAGATTTACAGAGATGCACCTTTTCAGATGTTAACTTATAAGCTCGATTCCGCACGAATTCACGGAGCGGATTCAGCAGAAGAGTGTCGGGCGCGTTAGATATCCCTCCGCTGATACTCACAATCTCAATGCTATTGAGATTGACGAGATTCACAATACCGATGCCAAGATAGCGGACGGCCTGATCTGTTATCTGCCTAGCCTCGACATCGCCGTGCACCGCCAACTCGAAGACGTCCTCAACGCTGATGCATTCCTCATCTTTTTTGAGGCGCTGCGGCAGGTCTTTGATTACAGATCTCGCATCCCTCAGGATCGCCGAGCCGCCAGCGTACGCCTCCAGACACCCGCAGCGTCCGCAATTGCATGGCCGGCCATCGCTTTCGACGATCATATGCCCGAATTCGCCCGCAGTGTTGAGGCCGCCGTGAAAGATCGATCCATTCAACACCATGCCGCATCCGACCCCGGTACCTAATGTTATGCTGGCGACCGTCGACACGCCCTGCCCCGAGCCGACGAGGTATTCTCCCCAGGCAGCCGCTCTCGTATCCTGCGTAACACAAACAGGAATATCGAAAGCTTTATGGATTGGTGCAATGATGTTGAAGTTGGCCAGATGCAGGTTTGGGGCGAACAGAATTACACCGGTCTTCGGCTCTACGGTTCCCGGAACTCCAATTCCTAAACTCTCAACGGATCTGAGTGCAGCGCCGCTCTCGTTCAGCAACCGGCGCACCCCAAACAGAATTGAATCGACGATTGCCGCATCTCCCTGGCCTGCCGGGGTCTTCTCCTTGGAGGATAACAAAACCTTTCCGGAAGCATCCACCAATCCGAACTTGATATTGGTTCCACCGAGGTCGACGCCGATGCTCAGCTTTCCCTCGCAGGTGGCCCGCGGGCGAATCTGCTGAACGTCGCCGGCGGCTTTGTGCAGCTCGTATTGGCGAATCTTCTCAACCCGCTGAGCGTGGCGGCCACCCTCGAATGGCGTCTGCACCCATTCATCAACGATCATCTTGGCCAGTTCGATGCCTACGACCCGGGCTCCTAACGCAAGCACATTGGTATCGTTATGCAGCCGCGAAAGCCGGGCGGAGTAGGGCTCGCTGCATACGACTGCTCGAATGCCCGGCACTTTGTTGGCGCTGATCGAGATCCCAATGCCACTCCCGCAGCAAACAATCCCTCGTTCAAATTCTCCGCGCGCAACAGCTTCACCGACCGCGAATCCAAAATCACAGTAGTCGACTCTTTCCGTATTGCATGTGCCGAAGTCGCGGACCTCGTAACCTTTCCCGGAAAGGTAGTTCTTGATCTCCTCCTTGAACGAAAAAGCGGCGTGATCTGAACCGACAGCAATCTTGCATTTCTCCTGGGTCATGCTTGGCTTCCTTACCTTATCGCACCATTGCCGTAACCAGCAGACTTAGGCCGGCAACAAACAGCACGAACATTGTTGTAATCATGACGATAGTACCGGTCGAGGCGCCGCGGAACTCTTTCCAGACAAACACACCCCAGATTGCCGCTACCATGGTGCCCCCCTGCCCTAGCCCATAGGCAATGGCAGGGCTGGCAGCCTTTGAAGCAATAAAGTTGGAGATCGTTCCCGCGCTGTTGATTAATCCGCCGAGGACGCCTATCAAGTGATACCGGAATGACCCTCCGGCAAAATAGTCGGCGTAGGTAACCTTCTTTCCCTGGAAAGGGTGCGCCATGAGATAACTATTGAAGACCAGATTGGACAACAGAGATCCCAGAGAAAAGATCAGCACCGCCGCATAAGGCCCAAACTTGCTCGGATCGAGATGGGCATAATCGGCTGAGATAGACCGCTGCACAAGGTAATAGAACAAGCCCATCAGGATGCCGCCGGATAAGGCGAGCAGGATACCTTTCGTGAGCTCGCCTTCAGGCCCCTGGTTTCCCTTCTGCCTCCGATACGCCAACGCATCCAGAATGATGGCAGATGTAATGCACGCGACCCCCACGAAAATCAGAACCGGATTGCCTTTGGGCTGGGCGACGTAGTTGATCGATACGCCTTCGACCAGGGCGATTCCAATTCCGATGGGAAATGCGACCGCCATGCCGGCGATTGCGATCGCCGCCATGAACAGGATATTCGCGAGATTAAAAACAATACCGCCAAGGATTGCCCATGCGAAACTCATCCCGCTGCCTTGCGCCAGGTCAGCCAAAAGTCCCCGGCCGCTTGGGCCAAACGAGCCGAAGGTGAGCCCTACAATTAACGGAAGGACAAAATATCCGATTGCCTGATCCCAGTAGTAGAGCGAGAAGCCATAAGAATTTGGCTCTGCCTTGAGCGTGTTCGCATGTGAACCCCAGCAGAACATCGTCAGGACGCAAAGGGCTACGGCTACACCGTAGGAGTGGGCGAGCATCATATGCGGGACTCTTTTCCTTGCACGAGCTCCCTGACTGCCTCGGTTGCCCGGCGAATGTCATAACGTTTATCAAAGATGCTTGAGGTCCCGCACACCAACATCGTTGCGCCCGCTGAAAGCATTGCAGGAATATGCTGGAAGCTAACGTTCCCGTCTACTTGAATCTCAATGTCAGTGCGGCCTTTGGAGCGGAGCAAGTCACGCACATTCGCAATCTTGCGGAGCATGGCTGGCACAAGTTTTTGTCCCGCGAATCCAGGATTCACCGTCATCACGGTAATCAGATCGACATCGTCGAGAATATATTCAAGAACGGTAAGCGGCGTCGAGGGATTAAGCGCAATACCCGGTCTGCCCCCTGCATCTCGAATCAACTGAAGGATCCGCTGCGCGTGATGCGTCGCTTCGAAATGGATTGAAACGAACTCAGCGCCGGACGAGATTGCCCGTTCAACATATCGCTCGGGATCGGCGACCATTAGGTGGCAGTCCATCGGAATGGCGCAAAGGGCACGAGCGAGCAGCATGATATCGAAGTTCAAAGCGAAGTTCGGGACGAAGTTCCCGTCCATAATATCGATGTGCAAATAATCGATGCCGGCTTCCACGAGCTGACTGATGTCCGCTGACAGGTTCCGAAAATCGGCGCACGCCAAGGACGCCTCAATATTCACCCTCCCCATCATTTAGCAGCCTCCTTGAAACTCCTCTAACCCTTCTCTGCCGACTGACTGCTGGACATAATCCTGGGCTGGCTTCTGACCATTCTGAGACCGACAACCGTTTTCCATAAAATTGGACGCTCGCAACTAAATGATTATATCCGAAAGATTTCAAATCAAAATCGCAAAGAAAACGTGATCACTACGTCACATCCGTATTACGATCTTGCCGGGTCATGCCTCGTGCAATCGGAGCAAACCCATCCTGGCGGAATGGGCCGCCCTATCAAATCCACGAGCTCTCGATGAATTCAGGTATTTTGGGGGGCTCTCCAGAAGAGCTGCTTCCGCCGGATTAACGCAAATCTGACTACGCCAGGGCGCGCCGTCGTCGACCAGTAAAACATCTAATCAACGAGTAGGGCAGACGCAGCCCTAAATCTGCAACATCGTAGTACTATTTCTATCCAGCCAGCGTGACTACACGACTCAGATTGCGGGGTGAGTCAGGGTCGAGCCCCTTCTGCAATCCGAAATAACAACCAAGCAACTGGCCCCAAACCAGATATACGACGAGCCGAGCTAACTCCGGAACACCCAGCGATAGCTCGATCGCTAGGTCTGCCGAGCTTCGGACAGCGGGAGTGAACTTATTTGCAATCGCCAAGGTGGCCGCGCCCAACTCTTTCATCTCTATAAGCACAGCGCTTTCCTTTGCAAAACCTGCTTCAGAGAGCAGGCAGCCGACCAAAACCTTCTCAGAGACGATCGATTTTGGGCCATGCCGAAATTCCAGCGAGTGGAAGAACTGCGCATACGTCGAGGAGGATTCCATGATTTTGAGCGAGACCTCTTCGGCGATCGGATAAAGCGGGCCTTGGGCCAGGAAGGTGACATCTTCAAAGCTCTGGCGAGCGAAATCTTCTGTTTGCGAGGCATAAAGCTCAAACAGCCGGTTTAGCTCCGACGGAAGCGCATTTAGGGCTTCTATAAAATCGAGACGGCCAGCAAATTTGGCCGCTATATACTGCAGCGCAATCAGCATCGAGCTGAATGAGGAGGTCATCACCGTGCTTTCCTCAACTACGGGCAGTTTCAAAGTTCTGTGGGTCAGTTCCGCTAGTTCGTTTCCATCACAGGTTACGGCGAGGAATTGGATGCCCCTCTCCTTGAGAACTTCTCCGACTTCGAGCACTTCCGAAGTGCGTCCGGAGCGCGAAATCAGGACCGGAAAGACCGTAGGATTCCAGACAGGAAGGTGCAATTCAGGAAATAACAGAATTTCTGAGGCAGGCACGGCGTTCGCCGGCACCGCTGCCAGATCTTTAAAAGAAGCGGCAGCGGCCTGCGCGAGATAATAGCTAGTTCCGCAGCCAACGAAGATCCACTGGAAAGAAAAGGGATCTTTGTCGGGCATAAGGATGTCCAGATTGGTATTGGCTAACGCTTGCAGACAACGTCGCCAGACAGCAGGTTGTCCATATATCTCTCGTAAGGTTCTTTCTCCTGCTTTCATCTGATTCTCCATACTCTCCGATCCAAAATAAGTTCCCATTTCGCGAGTATATATAAGCGTAATAAAACGCAATAAAAAATTCAATTCATCGGTGCTTCAGAAAGCGATTGTCGCGGCGCGGTCCATCCACGAGCAACCATTCCGCCAATTCCTCGTATGATCGAAGTTAAGGCTGAAGTCTTCGAGATGGTGTGCCTACGGATTTTTCACGGGAGTGATAGACGGCAGCGGCTTCTCTCTAACCCCGCTCGCCTCGACGATGGGCCAGTGCGCGCGTAAGGGGCTTGCATAAGGCCCGATTTTATGGATCGGTATCGGAACAAAGCCCAACCGCAGAGCGGGTGAGTCTGGCCGCAGACGATAATCGTCATGGGCTGCATCCATAAACCCTGGATCGGCGATGATGGAATGGGTGTCCATGCCCTTCTTCCGCCATTGTTGCCATTGCTTATCATGCGGGACATTTGGTAAATCCACATCCAGCGGCAGCCCATCGTGCCAGATCACGTTGTAATCAGAGTCCTGGATATCGATGTTTTCAGCACCGGATTGAAGAAAAATTTTAGATGGCTGTGGGCTCGAGGGCGGTGGCAATGGCCAGTTCAGCGCATTCAACCTATTCTCCTTATAAAGGACAATGTTGCGCAGGAATTTATCTCCTTGCATGCGAAGCATGGTTTGTGGATCGCTTGCCGCCCAGTTCCCGTATTTCTTATAAGCAGGATTCGCGCGATATTTGCTGAATTGCTTCAGCTGGTCTGCCTGTGACCCTTTGGCGAGCACACTAAAATCGACCTGGCATATATCTCCATCTACAATGATATTGTTTTCGATCACATTGTCGCGACCGCCGTGCATCTTCACCCCACCCAATGGCGCTCGAACCAGAATATTGCCGTATACCTGCACACCGCTGGCGGTCTCGTCCAGGTAAATGGCTGAACTGAAATAAGGCGAAATCCACATATTCTCTCTGCGGCCATAACCCAGCGTGTCCTCGATGAAGTTGTAGCGGATAACATTGCCTCTGTTCGACCAACCCATACCGTAGAGATAAATTCCACCAGTGTCTTCGGTTTCTAGATTGGTGTCCCGGATGTGGTTGTATTCGATCATGCAATCAGCGCAGCCGGCAAAAATACCTAACCGCGTAGTGTCGTGGATCAGATTATGAGAAACACGCAACCCGACCCCATCCAGGTAGATTCCGCTGCCATGGCCATTCAGGATTCCAATGTGGTGAATGTAATTGTTGTCGGCATAGTGGCCAGCTGGCTCAAGCGTATCGCGGCTTCCTCCCGATAATGCGATGCCGTTGTTATCGACATCGTAGATGTCATTGCCAACCACCCCGCAGTTCTTTCCGCCGTCGATTCTGATTCCGGCGCCCGACTGAATCCCGGGTTCGGAGTTGGAGCCCAACCGCCCGCCAATATTCCGGATGCGATTGCCGGCGATCAGGCAATTTAGGCAATCGCGAACCAGAACCGCAGAGCTATCTGCGCCCTCCAGCGTAAATCCTCGGATTGTAATCCAGGCTGCGCCAGGCTCGATCTCAATCAGGTTCCCGGTCGTGGGCGCATAGATTGTCGCTCCCGCTATTGGAGAAGGTGGCCAAAAGTAAAGCGTCCAGGTTTTGCGATCCAACCACCATTCTCCCGGCCAGTCTAGTTCCTCGAACAGATTGCGCACATAGTAGCGATCCAGCGGGCGAATCGCATATTTTGCATCCTTGCCCAGAGTTATCGTCCTTGTCTCCCGGTTTACCGAGACGATCGGAAGCTCCTGGTTGATCCAGTTGAACCTCGGAAAGATAATCACCTCTCCGTCTGCCGGGTGTGCCCAGGTGCGCGCATCGCTTACCTTATATTGAAGCTGGTTTCTGCTGTCATCGGAGCGAGCTACAAACATGGGAATAGGCTTGCCGGCGACATAGGCATATCCTCCCGTATATGCGTGCTCTGGATCGAAATTAGGGTAGCGAGCAAGGATCTGCCGGTGATCGTTAAAGAACAATTGGCGGAAATATATTCCGCGAAAGCCTTGCGCACCTACATCCGCTTTGAGAATCGCATTTCGGTAAGGATGAAAGCCTGTAATCGGTCTACCGCCGATGAGCACCGGCTTCTCCTTGCCATAGCTTTGATACACCACCGGCGCTTCCGCAGTACCGGAATCATCCGCAGTGAGCGAAAACGTTTGCGGAATCCAGTAAGTCCCGCCGCGGACCCACACTGTGAACGGACGGCGAACCCCGTCTCTTTTGAGCTTTCGAATCTCATCTCGGGCGCATTCCAGCGTAGCGAATGGCCCCTCACTTCCCTTCCCAGTCGGGCTAGCTACTCGGCCAGACCATGAATCGTTTCCATTTGTGGCCACATAGAGATCCAGGGACTGGGCGGCTGCTGTACATGCTCCGCTGAACGAGAACGCGATCCAGAGTATTGCCACCCATCGGACAGTCACATCCCGGAATAGCGATGTTCTATGCATTTGTGTACCCATGATCCTCAATTTGCCGAAAGAAGAGGTCCAGCTTGCTGAAAACCCTTGGAAATCTCTCCCCAAAACCGGGGGCCGCCGCACTCCTGGCAGATAATCGAAACCGAACCCAAAATATTCGTAATCTTATGATAGAAAGATACTACAAAGAGCGTTAACATGCGAAAGGCTTATAAACAATAAACCGATCTAACAATATGTTTAGAGGGTGCCTATGATGAGGAGCAGTATGTTTGCTCCCCGGCAATGCCAACCCTCGATCTCGCCGGAGCGTTCCACGCAACAAAAGTCCTTTTCTGTACGTCCCGTGGCTTCCGTGAGCGGAGTCGCCGTTGAGGTTACGCTCGCCAATATGCGAGGACGCGGTCGCGGTAGCATCCGCCGAGCAGGCCGCCCACGGATTGTTGCGCGGCCTTTCCCAGAATGTCCCAGAGGGCGATATTGATACCGCTGATGGTATGGGTGACGGCACCGCCTCGTCCAAGCCAGAATGTGTTGGCATTAAGCTTTTCGGTCACACGCTCCGGCTCCAGCGGATTTTCTCCAAGATAAAGCGGTTCGAGCATAGCTAAAGCGCCGTGAGCCAGCAAATCATTGGTTGAAATTGAACCCCGGCCCGTAAGGCTGGCATCGGTATGGACGGCGATGAGTGTGTGCACGCAGTCATTCGGCTTGATCTCATTGGCCCATCCTCCGGGAGGAGCGCTGCCGCGCAGGCTCGCTACCCATATTTTCGTAATCTTCATGCCACGATCTCCTTTTCGAGGACGGCCATGCTTCAGGAAGACTCGCTGAAGTCAATCATCTTTGGTGTTGTCCGGAAGCATCGGGTGGTAGCGGCGAGATAAACTGCCCCGATTAGGAACCAGATACCGCCGACGATCTTCGCCAGTATGTTGAGGTTCCACCAGATGGAAGCGCAGAATGCGAATCCGATAAGAGGAACGACAATGTCGGCCAGGATTCGCCGCTGCCCGCCTTTATGCATCAGAGCGAAATGCCAGAAAGCGGAAAGATTGACTCCCATGAAGGCAAGAAACGCGCCGAAGTTCAGGAGTTCTCCTGCATGTTCATACGCGTTTCCGAGATAGTTGAGGCCAATGGCGCCGACGTAGGCAATGGCGCTCACGATCAGAATGTTGTACGTCGGCGTGTTCGTCTCGCGATGAATATGGGCAAAGATTCTGCGCGGTAAAACGCCGTCACGGCCCATGCCGAAGAGCAAACGAGCAGCGCCGAGTCCACCGGTGAGTGCACTGCCCAGAGCTGCCAGGATCAGAACCACGCCCATGGCCTGAAAGAGAAATGATCCGCCGACACGCCGGCAGACGTCCATGAATGCCGTTTCAAGGTTTGGGAAGGTGTGCCAGTTCGGCCAGACCCGCTGGCCCAGGTAAACCTCGGCGCCGCTAAGGATTCCGGTAAAAATACAGACGAGGACGGTGGCGAGCAGCACGTTGCGTCGAGGGTTTTCTACATCTTCCGAGAGTGTGGTAATGCCATCGAAACCAATGTAGGTGAGTGCTGCGAATGACGTGGCCCCCCAGATGAGGTGTGTGTTGAAGGTGTTGGGGTTGTAAAACGGCTGGATGGAGAAGAGTCCGAACCAGTGTTCCAGGTGAAACAGATAACGAACGGCGGCATAGAAGAAAATGGCAATGACCACGCACATCGCAGAGAGCAGCACTTTGTTAGCGCGCGCGGAGGATTTGATGCCGATGAGGTTGAGAGCTGTGATCAGGGCCACAACGACTAGCGCGGTAATGGCATAAGGAAGGCGGGTAATGTATCGGCTCTGGAGGGCTGCGGATATCCAGATGACATTCAGGAGCGGCTGAAGAATGTAATCAAGGAGCATCGCCCAGCCGACAAGAAAGCCAAGATGCGGATTGATGGTTCTGCCCACATATGTGTATGCGGAACCAGCGGAAGGGTAGACTGCCGCCATGCGTCCATAGCTGATTGCGGTCACGACCATAGCGAGCATGGCGATGAGGATAGTGGTTACGGAATGTCCATTGGAAAGCTTTTGTGCGACCCCGAACAGCGGAATGGGTGCGGTGGGCTGAATCAGCACCATGCCGTAGAAGATGAGATCCCACAGCGTGAGCACCTTGCGCAGCCTGATGTCGATCCCGCATTGCACTTCCGGCATAACTAGCCTTGCTCCTGCAACCATAAGGGAATGGAGCTCCCGAGGTTTACTTCAACTCGCGCGGCCCGTGTCGATCCACCTCTGGTCGGCGTTGGAAGCGGCGACCGCTTCCAGTAGTCGCTGTACTTCAACAATGGACCCGTTGAGCCAGATGGCAAGCTCAAGAGAGTGCGAGAGCTGGTTCCCCATGACTCCTGAACCGGCCTCGCCGGGGTTGAATCTCCAGGCCGCTTCGCCTGCGGTCCTGCCACAGCTTTGCAGATACAGCACGCGAAGGGTTGTAGCTTCGGTCCTACCTGAGGAGCCAAATCCTTCCAAGCATTTCAGTATTTCTTCTTCAAAGCTCCGCACTCCCCGCCAGCAGATCGAGATCGACGCTGGAGGTCGATGGCTGCGCAGATGCCTTCGCAGCGATCATCAGCGGCGCAGAGCAGCCCCAACCCGCCCAGGAACAAAAGATCGCTGGCAGCCGCACCTCAGTTCACTAGACGTTGACCGCTGCTTCCACACGAAACTGGTTCCTTATCAAAGTCCGTGGAGCCTCAGGTGAACTGCTGCTGCTCGGCAACCCGATCTACGTGAACTGGACCTCGCCGGCAGGCGAGCAATCACGAACAGCATCCTTAATCCTTAGGCTCGGTTTTCCTTCGAAATCGGATCCCCCCGAACCGCCAGATTCACTTCCAAGAAGTCTGACCTCATCCCCCGGCCCCTTCATCTCCTCTGCGATATGTGCCGGAGTCGAGTCATGCAAAGGCCAGTGAAAGTAGAGGTCTTTGATAATCCTCTTCGCAATCAATCGCGCCGCGCCAAGGGCGCTGGCCTCGCCACCAAGCTTAGAAACCATTAGCTGAACGTCATTCGCCGAGCTTTCCAACGACCTCTGCTTGATGATCCTGCGCAGAGGATCGGAAACCAACTCCGGAATCTCCCGGAAAAGCGCCCCCCCCGAAGATCACGACGCTCGGATTCAGCAGGTTGATCAGGTTGGCCAATCCGATTCCGATGTAAGAAGCGGACCTCTGCAACACCCTGTACGCCAGGCTATCGTCCTCCCTCGCAGCCTGTGCGATCAACTCGATGCTGACCTTCTCGAGATCATCGCCAATCGCCTCACGAATCCTGGAGTCCGTACCCTGCTCCATTGCGGACCGTACATTTTGAATAATCGCGGCGCACGAAGCTACTGTTTGAAGGCAGCCGGTGTTTCCGCAGGAGCACAATGAGCCGTTTTCGTTCACAGTGATGTGCCCGAACTCGCCGGCCCGGCCGCCAGCCCCCTCATAGATCCTGCCATCGAGGAAGATTCCAGCCCCAACGCCCATTCCCACATCGATGTACAGAAAATTGTTCAGATCTCGTGCCGCCCCGAAGCATTTCTCCGCAATCGTCGATGTCCGGACACTGTCTTCAACCAGGCACGGAAGATCGAACTCCTTCTCGAACAGCTCGCGCAGCGGCACGTTCTTCCACTCCGCCATCTGGCCCGGTCGTGGATAGGAAAGAACTACTCCTGTCTTGCTATCGATCACACCGGAGTGCGCAATCCCGATGCCCTTGATCAATCTTCGTGGAATGTTGGATCCTCCTATCGACTCATGGATGCTGAGAAACGTCTTCTCTAACACCCGCTCGCGGCCAGCGTTTAACTCCGTTCGCGACCGTGACTCGTAGACGAGCTTCCCATTGATATCGGTAATAACAATGCGCAAAAAGAAAGACCCAAGATCGACGCCGACAAGATAGCCCGCATCGCCACGAACCTGCAGCGGTATCGGCTTACGACCTAAACTGGGCCCCGTCTGCTCAGCCTCAATGGCGGCATCCTTCTTCTGTGTCGTCGGGGCTGACTCGACCACCATCCCTTTCTTGATCAGCTGCTGAACAATCGCCGTGATCAATGACGGACTCAAGGTGGCCTGTTTTGCCAACTCCAATCTCGAGCTATTAATTTTAGAATGTATTAATTGCAGAATTCCAAGCTCGCGCTGCTCGAGTTTTTTCAGGTCCTCGCGTTCACGCCTTGCTGTTTTGCTCATAATCGCTATTTTAGTATTATGTTAAGGGGTTACGGCCTGAAGTCGAGGCTTTTATTTTAGATTTGATGACCAGTTGATAAATTTCTTCTACGCAGATCGAGGTCCAGTCTTGCGAAGGGGTCCCTCTCCATGGCTACTCTTCAATGCAATTCGCCGACCTGGTTTTCGGCCGCCTCTCGTTGTCATTCTGGCCTGCCTCGCCACCACTCCCTCCGCGCTGAGCCAATCCATTCCGCAGGATAGTTTCCTGGCCTGGATGAATTCCATCGCTCAGCAAGATTTGCACCAGCGTGCGCAGGTGGTTCGCAGCATCCGTACCATCGGCGAAGCAGAACAGCGCAGGCGCTTCGTGCGCCAGCAGCTGCTCCATGACCTCGGCGGGTTCCCGGACCATCGCGCCCCGTTGAACGCAAAGTGCACTGCTACCATCCAGGCCGGCTCCTACACCATTGAGAAAGTGATCTACGAATCTCTGCCCGGCTTCTACATCACGGCAAATCTTTACCGGCCGAACGAACCCGGCCGCTATCCTGCGGTACTTCTGCAGACCGGCCACACGCAGGAAGGAAAAGCGGGAGATCAGCGCATCGCGGCGAACCTTGCCATGAAGGGTTTTGTCGCGCTCAGCTTCGATCCCATCGGCCAGGGCGAGCGCGAGCAGACCTACAGCCGCCAGTTGGACGACGCGTTAGCCGGTTGGTCCGTACCCGAGCACATCGAACTCAACGCCCAGTCGCGGCTCATCGGCCACGGCCTCGCGCGCTATTTCATCTGGGATGCGATGCGTTCGCTCGACTATCTCTCGAGTCGGCCCGACGTCGACGCCTCACGCATCGGTACCTCCGGATGCTCCGGCGGTGGCGCGCTCGCAATGTTTCTTGGCGCGCTCGATCCGCGCGTTAAGGTTGTGGTCTCCAGCTGTTTCCCCAGCTCCTACCAGACCCTGTTTCCTCTCCCCGGCGCTCACGCGGAGATGACCTTCCCGCACTTCCTGGCGAGCGATCTGGATACCGCCGATTTCCTCGAACTCGCCGCTCCCAAGCCCTGGTTGCTGCAATCCAATGCGGCCGATCAATACGGCTTCGGCCCTGAGGGTGTCGAACTTGTCTATCGCGAGGCCCAGGACTGGTACGATCTTTACGGCGCGCGCGGCAACCTAGGCCTTGTCATTACGCCCGGCCCGCACGGAATGCCCCTCCAAAGCCGAGAGGCTCTCTACCGCTGGATGATCCAATGGCTGAAGAACGGGCAAGGCGATTTCCACGAGCAGCCGGTGACAATGTTTCCCGAAACCAGCCTGCTCGTTACCCCGTCCGGACACGTAGAAGATCTCCCTGGCAGCCGCAAACTCCACCAGCTTTTCCTCAAAGACCTGCACGCGCGAGAAACTTCCGGTTCCATTCCCGATCTCTTATCCGAATTTAAGGCACTGCAGATCCCAACCGGCGAATCGGGGCCACGCGTCAAAATACGAAACTCGACCAACACTCCATTCGGTTCGCGGCAGCAACTCGAATTTGAAAGCGAGCCCGGAATCTGGATCGAGGCCGCGCTCTACACGCCGAGTTCGCCGGGCCGCCATTCCGCCGTTGTCCTTGTGCAGCACGACGAAGAGTTAAAGAGCATGCCGCCGGCGACATTAGCCGAAAAATTGGCTTCGATCGGCCAGGTCGTTCTTTTGCTCGAACCTCGATCCTCCCGATTCAAAAACCCCGAAGGACCGGGTACCGGCGATTGGTTCGACGACCTCCATGCCGATCTGATCGGCCGCAATCTCCCCGCCATGCGCGCTCACGATATCCTCCGCGGCGTCGACCTACTGAGCGCCCGCCCTGATGTCGATCCTCATGCGATTCGCGGCGCGGCGCAAGGCGTCGCCGGCATCTGGCTTCTGCTCGCCGCCGCCTCCGACCCCCGCCTGACAACCATCTGGCTCGACAGGACTCCTTCCAGCCTGCGAGCGGCACTCGACATCTCCATGCCCGCCCGCCTGCCGGATGCAGTGATTCCGGGCTTCATTCTCCGTTGGGACCTGCAGGATCTAGTGAAGGCAATCGAACCGCGACGCGTTTTCTGGACGGACCCTGTCAACTGGAGGCAGCACGTCGTCGCGCTGGGCCCGCCGTTTCGCTATCGCTACGTCGTAGGAGAGATAACGGATGAAAAGGAGGCGCAGGATGATGCTTTCATTCGCGAGTTCCTCAAATAAGTTTGGGTGTCCGTAATGGCGAGCATCTTCGCTCCCTGCAAAATCGGCGTCGAGCTCTCATCCCTCCACACGATGAGACCGGTTCGCGCGGCTTGCCTTTCTGCGGGCGAACTGGATCGCACGGGCCTCCTAGATTGCACCGCGCACCAGGACGGCTGCGGTTCTCTGGGCCCACGTGAATTCGGCAAATCTGCGCGACAGGATGGCTTACGATGAGCAATCTGCCGGAAGCGCTTATCTTCGATTACGACGGCGTGCTCGCCGATACCGAACCGCTGCACTGGAAGTCCTGGGCGGCCCTGCTGTCGCGCTATGGCATTCAGCTTGGCTGGGATGAATACTGCCGCATCGGGCAAGGCGCCATTGATAGAAAAATTTTCGAGCACTTCCGCACGCGGATGCCGCTCACGGATGCAGAAGCCTTTGAACTTCAGAACCGCGAGCGGAAACGCGTCGTGCTCGATCTCTCGTTAAAGCAGAACCCCATCGCGCAAGAGACCGTCGCATTGTTGCAGTCGCTCCAGGGCTACCGACTTGGTCTCGTGACAAGCTCAGAACGAACCGAAGTCGAACCTGTTTTGCGCGCCGCCCGAATCTTCGAGAGGTTTGATGCAATGGTCTTTGGAGGTGAGGCCGCATCGCCCAAGCCATCGCCTGCTCCATACCTTCTCCTTGCCGATCGGCTCGGCGTAAAGACCGGAACCGCTTTTGAAGATTCCGAGCCCGGCCTCGCAAGCGCGAACGCTGCCGGCTTTCGAACCGTCAAAGTCGATTGGCCGGGCGACCTCGCGCAGATCGTCAGACGAACGCTGAAGTGAATCGGCGCTTTGCGGGACCGGCAGTCTTCTCCTCTGGTGTTGGGGGCCTCGTTGCACCTGTTGGCAACCGACTGAAGCGTCCGGCGCGGACATCATCGTTCATAGCTCCGGCAGAAGCACTCGGGCATTCCCTTCCAGCAGGGCCGCCCTCCCGTCCTGCGCAAGACCGGCAGACTTGACCTTCAACAGTGCAGCCTCAAAATAGAAGAAGGGATAGGAGGAGCCAAACATCACCTGCGTCGGCGAAAACGATCGGATCAGATCGGCAAGCCCTTCTATGCCCTCAACCCTTGCCATATCGCAATACACTCGCCCCTCCCGCGCGAGTTCCCGCAAGCCACGAGATTCGTCCCCGTCCCAGCCCCCTCCATTCAGCAGAACCAGTTTCAGGTCCGGCACACGCCGCACAATCTCCGCCAGCGGAGCAGGATCCACTGGCGGCACCCGCATCAGCGGAAACTGCGTCCGCTCGTCTTCCATGCAAAAGACAATCTGCACCATCAGCCGGCGGGCGGCGGCCCTGGAGAAAAGATCCGCGACCACCGGATCTGCCAGCGTATATCCGTGATAGTTCGGATACAGGCGAATACCCCTCATGCGATGGACTTCGTGGCACCGCCGCAGGTCCCCCGGCCAGTCCGGAAACTTCGGATTCACACAGCCAAACGGAACAAGGAAATCCGGGCAATGATGGCTGCATGCATCCGCCAGCCGCGAATTGACGCCTGCCACGTCCCTGCACAACAGGGCCTCGAAGCTTCCTGCCCATGCTTGTCTCACGCCTTTCTCTTTCAGGCGCCGCACCAGCTCTGCGGGGTCATCGCCTGCCAAGCGGCGGAACGGCCAGTGAAAGAGATGGACATTCGTATCGATCAAGACGGCAACCCTTTCGCTCGTAACACAGGCGCTAACAGACGCCTGAGATTTCCTGCAAGAATCAGCTCCTTCGCTGAATCCGGAATATCGGCGCCAATCACCTTGGCCATCTGCGATGCGAACGTCCTCCCTCCCGCATCGCTGCCGAAAATGACGCGTTCAGCGCCAAGCTCGCGAACTGCCATCTCGACAAATCCGGACACCGGGTCCGATCCCGCGATCCCCGCATAAACATTGGGCGTATCGCGGATCGTGCGAATACCCAGCTCCCAGGTGCCTCCGGTGTGTCCGCAGATAAACTTCCCCTTGGGATGCCGGCGGGCAAGCTCCACCAGGTCGGCCGGAGAGGATTCATCCCTCCCGTTTCCGCCCGCCGCGATCCATGTGTGTTGCAGAATCGGAGCATTCATCGCAATCGCGCGCTCTACAATCGGGTCCAGCAAGGGCGAATTGCACCTTACATCCGTCTCCAACTCGCCGACCATCACCATCGGCCCATTCAGCAGGCAGCGATCGAACTCCTGTAGGCTCGACGCCGTATCCCGCGGGTTCAAATACAACGAACCGTATGCCCGGTCCGGAAAATGCTTTACCGCGCGCATCACATGGTCGTTCTCCTCGCGCACCTGCGCGGGCGTTGGATACGGCATGTGCTCCCCAAACCCCTGGGACAGGATCAGGCGCTCGATACCCAGCCGATCCATATGCCGAACCAGAACTGCCATGCGTTCCTCGGCAGTATTGCCGGGCAGCCCCTCCAGGTGGCTGTGGGCGTCCCAAATGCGAAAGTGCTTCCCGATATCCGGCGCCTCCGAAATGCTGTTGCCCATCGCCGGCAGGCCAGCCGAAAGTGCTCCTGAGACAAAACCTTTGAGGATGGTCCTTCGATCAATAGGCATCTCTATCCACTCGCTCTACTTCCTTCCGGAGCCTGGAGAAAACTTAACAGAGATCGGGATCGGCCGATCTTGGGAAGCACCGCAACCCGCGCTGCTTCACCACACGCGCCGGTCAGTTGCCTTCAACCAAAGAGGCATCCACGATGGTTTGCGTGGATGCCTCTTGAACAGCGCTGCGAGCTCTGTTGGATTCTCGGCCGGCCCGCCCTTCTTGCTGCAAGCGGTACCGCGCCAAGGGAAACTCAGAATTGGAACTTCAAAGCAACCTGGCCGACCCGCTGGCTGTTCGGTTGCACTGACGAGATCACGCCGAACGTAGTACCTCCCAGGTATCCGTTCGGGTTAGCGAACTGCGTGTGATTGAAGGCATTGAAGAACTCGGCGCGGAACTGCATATTCACCCGCTCTGTGATGAGCGTGTCTTTATGCAGCGCCATGTTCCAGTTGTCGAACCCGGGCCCATGGAAGAACCGAGGTGCCGTATTGCCGAAGCTGCCCAGCGGCGGCAAGCTGAATCCCTGAGCCGTCATCCATACATTCCTGCACGTGCTGGACTGATGCGTCGGGCACGGGATAGGTTTGCGAGGATCGACAAAATGAACTTCACCTGTCAGGTCCGGTGTATCTAGTCCTGATGTGCCGCGCAGCGATTGGTCAAACTGTCCGAAAAGGGTAACCGGGAAGCCGGTTGCAAGACGCGTAATGCCGGCAATCGCCCACCCCTTGACAAGCCGCCCAGGAGCGCCTGAGAACATCTCTTCAAACGGTATCGTGTAGATATAGCTTGCGACGAAATTATTCGTGACGTCGAAGTTCGAGAGCCCTCGACTTAGCGCCGGGTTCTCGTAGTTCGTACGATTGTTGAAGAATGAGCCGTTATCCAGCGACTTCGACCACGTATACCCTACAAGGAATGTTAAATTCCCGGTGCTCTTCTGCAGAGTCGTCTGCAGCGAGTTGTAACTTGAATTGGCGCCATTCCTCTCGTAGAACGAACTCCCGAACGTGTCGCAGTTGCAGGCAGCGTTGTAAGCGGTATTCGGGGAGCTGAGAGGCCCGCGAGTGCCGTACACCAGACTGCCGTCCGGCCGCGTGAAGACCTGATCTTCAAGAAAGCGCCCGCACTGCAGCGTACCCGCCATCACTCCGGACCCTCGCAGGCTCATGCACAGGTTCGGATCTCCCGGATTTGCTTCGACAAGGGATATGAGATGGTGCGCCACGCTGCCCACGTACCCAATGCTGAACAGCAGCGACGGTGCCAGCTCCCGCTGGAGAGTAACGTTGTAATGAATTCCGTAAGGCAGCTTGTTGTGAATGTCGTATCCAATCTGTCCGCCCAACGGCAGATAAGGCGTGAAGTCGAAGTTTCTTGCCGCCTGGCTTCCGGGCTGCGGAATCACGTAAGGGAACTTTTGCCCCTGGGACGCGCCCGTAGACCGCGTCCGGAAAGGCTCCTCAAACAGAGGCGGCGCGGACGATGACCAGTATTCGCTGAAAGGCAGACCTCCGATGATCCAGTACAACGTCTGGTCCTGGATCGCGTTGTAAAAGAGTCCCGAGCCAAACCGAATGCTCGTCTTGCCCGGCGCGCCCACAAGCTTCCCGAGAAGTCCCGTCGAGGCGGTGGGTGCGTATGCCAGCCCGAAACGCGGAGCGAAGTGATTGTACTGGGTGGAACCCAGCGTCCTGGAAACCCCCGGATCGCCCGGATACACCAGGCCTATCGGAGCGTTCGGATACTGTACCGATTGCTCACCCGGAACAATCGTCTGAATCTTGTCTTGCGTGTCATACCATGGCGTGCTGAACTCCCAGCGTAGCCCAGCATTCAACGTCAGGTTCGGAGTCACGCGAATCGAGTCCTGTATGAACGCCCCGCCGTATTTGCTCCGGCCATCCAATTGTTGCACGCTGTTCTGCGAATAACTCGTCGGTGATCCCAGCAGATAATCCGCCACGTCATACCCGGTTTCGCCACCGTCGAAGCTGAACGACCCGAGGAACGAGCTGCCGTTGCGATTATTCAATTGGTAGTACCGATACTCTCCTCCGAACTTCAGAGTATGGCGGCCCACCACCTTGGTGAAGTTGTCCGCGACCGCGTACGTATTCTGAATTGAATTCGTCGTGCCCGGCTCACCAAAGTTGAAGTTGTTCAGCGAAATATCAGGCACAGCCATGAAGCCCGGAGGGCCTCCGTTATTGATGCCCAGCGTCCCTGTCCCGGTAACAAAACCCATGCTGCTCAGCGAAGGCGCGGCGGCTCCGGACGTAGCGACCCTTGCAACAATCCGCGTGTAACTCAGCCGGAATAAATTCACCGCGGTCGGATTAATCGTCAAGGTGTTGCTGAGCGTGGCCAACTGGTCCCGGTTCGCATTTGCGGATCCGAAGCCGGTAGGGAAGCTGTTCGCTCCGCCTCCATAAGGATCGAATGAGCTAAAGTCTTCCATGTGGTAATAGGCTGACCAATCGCCGGTCTTCGCAGTGTTAAAATCCACTCGCTGCCCTATCTTGTGATCGATCGAATCGATGGATGCGACGGAGACGAAGTTGTAGCCGCTGTTACCTGTCACATTCGGCGCCGGAATAAACCGCAGCGTGCCCACCGCAGCCGGGGAAAACGCGCTGGTAGGAATGTTGCCGTCAGGAAAGACGCTGGAATAGGGTTCGCCGTCCGTAACCGTCTTCCCAAGCCGCTGCGACAGCACCTGCGCCCAATAAGTCCCGGTCACCGTACCCGTCAGATGTTCCACGCCGATCTTGCCCTGACGCTCGTCGTTTGTGGGAACCAGCGTTGTGTTGCCGGCCCCGCCGTTCACCTGCCGGTCGCCCTGGTAGTCCGTGAACCAGAACAGCTTGTTCTTGATCGCCGGCCCGCCAACCGCGAACCCGTACTGATTCTTCTTCAGCGCTCCTTTGGTCTTCGCAAAATATCCCTTCGAGTCCATCGCATCGTTGCGAAGGAATTCGAACACCGTGCCGTGAATGCTATTGGTGCCGCTTTTGGTAACGGTGTTCATGATCGCGCCGCTGAAGCGTCCGTATTCGGCGTCAAAGGTATCCGTCAGCAGCCGAAACTCTTCAATCGAATCCAGGTTCGGTTGCACACCGGCCTCGAAGTTCGCGCCGCCTGAGACATCCGCGCCATTGATTAAGAATCCATTGCTTTGTTCACGCTCTCCGTTTACTGAGAACGTGCCCGGCCCCTGATTGCTCGCGTTCCCGGGCGATGCCGCCGGCGCAACTCCCGGCTGCAGCCCGAATAGATCGAGGAAGCTCCGGCCGTTCAGCGGCATCTGCGAAATCTGCTTCTCATTGATCACCTGCCCCAGCTGTGTATCGGTCGTCTCTACGTGCGCGGCATTGGCCGAAACACTCACTTGCTCGCTCGTGCTCCCCACCTGCATCACAACGTCGATGCGCCGCTGCTCGTCAACCGTGAGGACAACGCCCTCCTCAACAAAGTCCTTAAACCCCGTGTGCGCCACGCGAACCGAGTAGCGCCCGACCGGCAACGCCTGGATGCGATATGCACCGCTTGCATCCGTCATCGACGACTTCTCCAGTCCCGTGGCTTCGTTCCTCGCAACTACCTGAACGCCTGGAATCACTGCGCCGGAAGAATCTTTGACAGTCCCGAGAATCGTTCCCGATACCTCCGCTGCCGCGGTTAAAGCCCCCAATAAGGCCAAACAGCCTATCACCAACCATGCCGACCATCCCCGCTTCATCTCAACCCTCCTCAAAATTATTTAGTCCCTAGTTCTTCGAAATCGAGAGGCGCCTAGTGGCTTCTCCGGGAGGGGGGCCCAATTTGCAATCATCGCGTTCTTCCTGACCTGTTAAGCGGAATCTCCCACCGAAAGAATCCTTCTTTTTGCCATCATGCGCAGAAAGGTACGCATAAATACGCCATTTGTCAAAACATTTTTTTTACATGCAGTAAATCAGGTGCTATACTCCGCTTTTGTCGTTGCTTTGCTTCATCTTTTGGTGGCGAAGCACAATCTCCCGGATGTCGGCGGCGGGTTGCGCATCGGGGCAGCCGTCGCGGAACGAGGAACCTGGTTCCTCGTAGATCTCAAATCAGACGTAGGATGGCCGAGGTAAAAATTTCAGCATTGCAGCGTCGAAGCAACTTTAAACCGATCCCCGTGTGGGACCTTGTTGTAAGGCAGCTTCTGCTGCAAACTGGCGAAGGCGCAGATCTAGGAGGTACCTGGTGTCAATAGGCCGTTCGGCGAACAGGATGAGAAGAACGCGAGGGTTCTCGCCAGCTATGCGAAAGTTCGGGCGCCGACATTTTCTAAAGGCCGTCGGCGGCGTTTCGGCACTGGCTGCATTCGGAGCAACCGTCGCATTTGAAGGGCCCCGCCGACGTGGCCCGGTTCGTGTCGCACTGATCGGCGCGGGCGCCCAGGGCGAGGTCCTGTGCAATAGCCTCGACCCGTTTGTCGCTCAGCTCGCGGCTGTCTGCGATATCAGGCCATCCACCAAGGCGACCGCGGAGCAGCAACAAGGGGTGAAGTGGTATCAGGACTGGCGCCAGATGCTGAACGATGGCTCCATCGAGGCGGTCATGATCGCCACTCCGCTGTGTACCCACGCCGAGATCGCCGCCGGTTGCCTGGACGCCGGCAAGCACGTGTTCTGCGAGACCGGCATAGCCCAGGATGCCGCCGGCTGCGAGCGCTTGATCGCGGCCGCACAAAGGAGCGGACGCATTCTCCACATCGGCTATCAGCACTATTATGAGCCGCTCTACTGGGCCGCATTCAACAACATCATGAGGCAAAACCTCCTCGGCGACGTCTTCGCCATTGAGGCCTGCTGCCCCACCAGCCACTCCGAACGCGTGCCCGTCAACCCGGACGACGCCGGCTTCGACCCTCGTCCCTGGGGATATGCATCCCTCGATCAGCTGATGAACTGGCGGCTCTACCGGCGCTACTCCGCCGGTCCGATGGGCGAGTGGGGCGGGCGCGTGATCTCCCTCATCAACTGGTTCCTGGGCGGACCTCCCACCGCCGTGCAGGCAACCGGCGGTATCTATACCTACAAGGATGACCGCGATGTCAATGACCACGTCTTTGTAACGCTCGAATATCCCTATTCGAGAACGACGACCCTCTCTCTCATCCCGTCCAATGGGTTTGTGCAACCATACATGCAGATCATGGGCAAGAAAGGCACGCTGATCCTCTCTGAGGGCGAGTCCCTGCTCTTCATGGAGGACCAGGACAACTCCACTCAGTTGTCCACCGCGCCGGTCGGAGGCACGCAGTCTATCATGGATGCCTCGGCAAGCCGCCGCGCCGAGGGCGCCAATCATTCCACGCTCGCACAAGGCGCGGTTGCGGGACAGGCCGGCAACACGGCCGCCTTCCAGAACGAGATCGTCGCATTCTGCGGTTCGATTCGAGCCGGGGCTCCGCTGCGCGGTTCGCTCTCCGATGCCCGGAACGTCACCCTCGGCTGCCTCGCAATCGATAAGGCCATCGAGAGACAGACCCGGGTCATGACGCAACTTCATGCGAAGATGGACCGCCATGCCCTGTTCGATCAAGACGAAAGACAAACTGCCTATGCGCGAAGTTAACGGCGACGGCGCCATGCCCAACAGAGCTCCATCCCGACGCGAAGTCTTCTCCCGCTGGCACACATGCCGTCCGTCCGCGCCGCCCAGGGAAGACTGGATCCGCATCTCGCACTCCGCAATGGCCTGCACCTTCGACGCCATCGTTTCCCCCGAGTGCGAGCCCGGCATCGGCGCCGCGCAGGAATATCTACGGAGCGTCGACCGCCTGGAGTCCATCCTCTCCGTCTTCCGCGCCGAGAGCGAAGTCAGCATGCTGAATCGCTCCGCGGCCGAACATCCGGTTTGGGTAGGACCCGAGCTCTTTGCCCTGCTCCAGTGCTGTGAGCGGTTGCATCGCGAGACAGATGGTGCCTTTGACGTAACCTCCGGCGCGCTCACCAGATGTTGGGGTTTTGAGAATCGCAGCCCGGCACTCCCATCCCCCGAGGCTCTCAAAGCGGCGCGCGGATCCTCCGGCTTCCGGCACGTCACCCTGCATCCGGACGGCGCCGTCTCATTTCGCTCCGCCGGCCTGCGCATCAACTTCGGCAGCATCGGAAAAGGGTATGCACTCGATCAGGGTGCCGCAACGATGCGCGCGCGCGGAGTGACGACCGCCCTGCTCAGCGCCGCAAACAGCAGTGCGTTCGCCCTGGGCAGCGGTCCCGGCGGCGCCGGCTGGCGTGTGGGCCTCCGTCATCCGGTCTTTAAGAACCAGCGGTTTGCAACATTACTGTTGCGTTCCTGCGCCCTCGGAACCAGCGGTCAGGAAGAACAAGGCTTTGAGATCGATGGCCAGCGCTATGGGCACATTCTCGATCCGCGTTCTGGCTTTCCGGCAAGAGGTGTCCTCAGCGCCACCGTGCTGGCCGGTTCCGCGGCCCAGTCTGACGCTCTCGCCACGGCGTTCTTCGTTGGCGGCATGCCCTTGGCCGAGCGCTATTGCGCTGCGCACCCGGGCATCGTCGCCGTCATGCTTCTGGAGGATGATTTATCGCGCCCGATCGTGGTCGGATCGAGCAATCACGTGGAGGTGAATCTTGGGAATATATAGACCGGCGCCGTCCTCGCTCTCCGGATTCCAGCAGTTTGCGCTGGTTGCTCTGCGCATCCTCATCGGCTGGCATTTTCTCTACGAGGGCTATTACAAACTCGTCGTGCCTGCATGGGCATCCGACGGCACGCGCCTGGGGCCATGGACCGCGGAAGGCTATCTGGCGGGAGCCACAGGTTCTGTCGGACGCCTGCTCCACGCGCTGTTCGCTGCGGGCTGGGGACATGCCATCGACCTCGCGGTCATCGCCATCCTGCTCGCCATCGGCCTCTCCCTCATCCTCGGAGCGTTCACTCAGGCAGGATGCGTTGCGGCCCTGGTCATGCTCGGCCTCTTCTACATCACCTCGATCCCGCTCACCAGCGCCCCCCAGCCTGGCCAGGAAGGTCACTTCCTCATCGTGGACAGAAATCTGGTCGAGTTCGCGGCGGTCCTCTTGCTTTGGTCTTTTCGACTCGGCCGCATCGCGGGCCTCGATGCCGTCTTCTCTGAGTGGCGCGTCGAGCGCAGGTCTTCGTCGGCGCCCCATGAAAATACGCAAACCGCCGCGGGTTGATGGCCCCTTCTAACTGGGATTGGAGCTAAAAGACACGTTATGTACTTGACTTCGGAGCAGAAGCGCATCGGACAACGAAACTTCTGGGCAGTGGTCGGCCCGGACCTTAACCCTGACCGGCTGAAACTGGAGACCTGTATCCCCCGCGGCTTTCCCGGCGGCCCGGTCAGGGGCGGCATCGTCGGTGTCGGAGGCCAGGGCTCCGTCCTGCTGAACGCCTGTCGGCCGGAGTTTATCGACCTCGTCGCCGTCTGCGATATCAATCCCGCCCACCAGACCCGGGCGTGCAACTATCTGGCCTCCCAGGGATGGAAACAGCCCACCCAGTACACAGACTGGCGGGAGATGGCGCACAAAGAGAATCTCGAGGTCGTCATCATCGCCACTCCGCTCTGGAGCCATGCCGAGATCGCATCCGGCTTCCTCGAGGCCGGAACCAACGTCCTCTGCGAGAAGATGATGGCCCACGATGTAGCCGGTTGCCGCCAGATGATTGCGGCCGCCGACAAAGCGCATCGCAAACTCGAGATCGGCTATCCCCGCTTCTACGATTTCTTTCACCAAGCCATGGAGCAAAGCTTCTTCCGACCCCGGCGGCTCGGCGACATCCACTTCGTGCGCATGTTCACCGACAGAAATGAATCCTGGCGCAGATACCAGCCCCCTCCCTTCCCGGGCTTCGATCCGCGTCCCTGGGGCTATCCCGACTGGGAGCACCTCAATAACTGGCGCATGTACGACGTCTATTCGCGTGGAATGATGGCCGAGCTGGCAAGCCATCTCACCTCCTGCGCCGACTGGCTCCTCGGAGCAGACCCCACCTCGGTCTACGCTTCGGGAGGAATCTACTACTACAAGGACGGCCGGCAGGTCGACGACCATATGTTCGTTACCTACCAGTATCCTGGGGGTTGCAACTTAGAGCTGGTCATGATCCTCACCAATGACTTCGAAGGTCTCTACGAGGAGTTCAACGGAACCGAGGGCACTCTGATTCTCAGCGAGACAGCCGGCCCGCTCTACTTTCCTAAAGACCCGAACTCCATTCACAAGGGCAAGGACAACGGGCTCACCCTCGATTTCTGGACCAACTTCGAAATCGCCTTCCGCACAGAGCTTTGGACCCTCTGCTCGGCTGCTCGCCACGGAACTCCTCTGCTGTGCGGTACCGCGCGGGGACTCTCGACCACTGTGCACTGCCTCGCCGGACAGGAGGCCGCCCGCACACAATCGCGCGTCGAAATCTCCGCCACCTGAACGCGGCCTGACCTGCCGTGCCCACCGGCTGCGCAGATCGGCTGTCGCGCACACCATCCAATCAGAAAGGATATTTGGAACCTATGGCCTGGTTGTCTAGCCGTATTCGAGTTCTCCTGGTGGCTGCCGCTATCTTCCTCCTCTCTGTGGCAGCGCGGCCCCTATGCGCGGCGGACCTGAAGGCCGGCGTAGCCAGCGTCGATATCACCCCGCCCCCCGGTGCCCACATGTGGGGCTACTTCGACCGCGTCCAGGGCGCTCAGGGCATCCTGGATTCCCTCTATGCCCGCGTCCTGGTTCTCGATGATGGCGCCCGCCGCGTGGCTTACGTGGATCTCGACCTCGGCCGGAGCTTTGGATCCGCCTCCCTCGACCGCCTGCGCGACTCCGTCAAGAGCGCCGGAATCACTCACCTCATCGTGCAGGCCACGCACACCCACGCCGGTCCCGTCGTCATGGATGTCTATCCCTCCGGACCGCCCGCCTGGGAGACGGCCGCCCTCGACAAGATTGCGCAGGCCATTCGCCAGGCCCTCGAGCACTCCATCCCCGTGCGGCTCGGCGTTGGCTACGGCGTCGCCTCCATCGCCTACAACCGTCTCCGCGTCGGCCGCAACGGCCAGGTCGCCATGCTCTGGAGCAACCCCGCCCGTATCCCCACCTGGCCGGTCGATTCCACTGTCGCCGTTCTGCGTATCGACCGCACCGATGGGCAGCCCCTGGCCATCCTCGTCAACTACGCGGCCCACCCGGTGACCTTCGGCTCCGATATGCTGCAATTCTCGGCCGACTTCCCCGGTGTCATGTGCAAGGTCGTGCAGCAGAGCTTCGCCGGCAAACCCCTCGTTTTCTACATGCAGGGCGCGGCCGGCGATATCAACGTCTACGACGCCGGCACTCCCATCACTCAGGACGCGGTCGGAAGAAGGGATTGGGCGGGAGAAACCCTCGGCAAGGCCGTAGTCGATGTGGCCAGATCCATCAAAACCGAGCCGGACCCCGATCCCCGCATCGATGTCGCGCAGGATACCCTCCTCTTCCGCTTGCGATGGGATCCCGCCAGGTTCCGCAACGAGACGCTGCGCGAGATGGGACCGGACGCCTTCAAGTACTTCGCGCCGCCAGTCCAGGAAAAGCTCGCGCTCCCGGTCGTCACGCTCTTGATCGACCGCAAGATCGCGTTGATGACCATGCCCGGCGAGCCCTTCGTCGAATTCCAGATGAGCTGGCGCTCCCGCTGCCCGGTGCACGACTGCCTCTTCCTGGGCTATACCAATGGATACTTTGGCTACCTTCCAACCATCCAGGCTGGAGTCATAGGAGGCTACGGAGCCGCAAGCGCGTCCACCTGGGTCGAGCTCGGCGCAGGAGAGCAGATCATGAATCACGCCATCATCCGCGCCAACTCTATGCTCGGGCTCCTGAAAGACTCGCCCAGCTCAGACTGGCAGAGCCTGCCATAGTCCCCAAAAGGCCCACTGTCTGCGCGCGAATCTCAGCAATCTGTCGATCTCTCGTCGTGCGGCTCAGGATAGCTCGATCCGCCCTACATAGAGAAACTTCAGAGAAACTTCAGGCCACCGCCGCCGCAGTTCCGCGTAAACCGCGCAACATCCTCATTGCAAAGATTTTCTGGGCTAAATCTCTGGAATCAATAGTTTTAGTTGTAGCGGCATAAATATATGACTATACCCGGACGCAAATGTAGGTTAGCCCAAATAATTTATTGCCTTTGCATCTCCCGCAACACGCTGATTCCAATGATTCGCGCCAAAATCCCTGCGTTACCAGCGGCACGCCTCCGCCCGCCGCCCGAACCGTTCGCGATACCTTCGGAGGCGAATCTCGACAATTTCTGCTCAAATTGCCGAAATTATCCATAATTTCAGCACTGCGATGTCAATTTATTTCTGTTGTAAACTAAATTCTTGACCGCGCCGACTAAAATCGGTATATTTTTCTCCCATGGCTGTAGCATCTCCGAAAAGTAACCTGCGCGAAGTTTGGTCTCTACACGCGATCTCCACTCCGCAGTTGCCCATCGGCGGATACATTGCCGTTGGCTAGTTCGGTGCAATTTCAGTCTAGGAGCTCAGATGCGATCCGGTGAAAACACGGCGGTTCAAGACGCAGCACAGATCCAAGGCCGGCTGGCGATCCACGGAGGAACGCCCATTCGGACTGAGCCTCTCCCTCTCGAATTTCCAGGCGTCCACCACATTGACGAACAGGAATCCGAAGCTGCCGCCCGCGTCATCGCGAGCCGCTCGTTATTTCGCTACTATGGCCTGAATCCGCAGAAGGAAGTCGAGGCCTTTGAACGGGAGTTCGCCGGGTTTCTCGGCGTATCCCATGCCCTCGCTGTCACCAGCGGTACCGGCGCGCTCAACGTCGCCTTATCCGCGCTCGGCATAGGACCCGGCCAGGAGGTCATCGTGCCGGCCTACATGTGGGTCGCAGTCGCCGGCGCCGTCGTCAGCCACGGTGCTATCCCTGTACTGGCCGATATCGACGATACATTCTGCCTCGACCCCAAATCCCTGGAAGAACGGATCAGCCCGAAAACCTCGGGCATTATCGTCGTTCACATGAGCGGAGCGCCCGCAGACATAAAAGCGATACGCGAAGTGGCGCGCCGGAGGAATCTGTTCCTCGTGGAAGATTGCGCGCAGTGTATTGGTGGAAGCGTCGACGGCCAGAAGGTCGGGAGCTTTGGCGACATCGCCACATTCAGCTTCCAGATGAATAAGAATATTACCTCCGGCGAAGGCGGCTGCGTCGTTACGAACGACCGCCGCCTGTACGAACGCGCGTTCGCCTGCCACGACCTCGGATATGCGCGCGATGAGAAGGGAAGGCTGAAGCTCGACAATCCCGATCTGCTGTTATGGGGACTCGGATACCGCATGGATGAGCTGCGGGGAGCGCTGCTCCGAATCCAGCTGGCGAAGCTGCCCCAGATCACAGCCAATATGCATCGAAGCAAATACCGCATTCGGAAAGCTTTGGAGCGCCTTCCCGGCATCGGGCTGCGGAGGATCGTGGATCCGGAAGGCGACACGGGACCTTTCCTGATCACCACGTATCGCGATGCCCTGACCGCTAAGCTCGTCAACCAGGCCCTGCGCGCAGAAGGCATCGTGACCTTCCCTCAGGGAATCTCCAACATCATGATGAGCGACTGGGGCATGCACCTTTACTACAACATTGCCAGCCTGGTTCAACGTACCAGCGTCGACGGCAAAGGGTTTCCCTGGAAGCTAAGCGAGAACTCCGGCTCGACCGCCCGGTATGAGAAGGGGACGTGCCCCGTCGCGGACAGCCTCTTTGAAAGGAGCACCCTTCTCGCCATTCCCTCCTCTCTCAGCGAGCGTGACGAGGAGGACATCATTCAGGCGTTTGAGAAGGTCCATGGAGCGCTCCTCGCTTGATTCCCAGCGCCGGACCGAACTTCTGATTTCAAACCTCATAACTGCGGAGCAGACAAGTACAAAGGCTGGACATGACGACGGAAGAGAACCTTATCCGGACAATGGACGAACTGGAAGAGCGCCTCTCGCGGCCAACCACGGAGGATGCGGAAGCTCTCTCCAACATGGAAGGCGACCTGCTTATCCTCGGGGTCGGCGGAAAGATGGGACCGAGCTTGGCACGGCTGGCCCGCCGCGCGGCAAGCATGGCCGGCGTTGATAAGCGAATCATCGCAGTGGCCCGTTTCTCGAACCGGGAGCTGCGATCGGAGCTGGAGAAAGATGGGATCGACACCATCCAGGCAGACCTCCTCGATCCGGTTGCTTTGCGGGAATTACCAGATGCGCCCAACGTTGTCTTCATGGCAGGGCGCAAGTTCGGGACCGAGGGTGGAGAACATCTTACCTGGGCCATGAACGCCTTCTTGCCCGGCCTGGTGGCGCAGCGGTTCCGCAGCTCGAAGATTGTGGCGTTCTCGACGGGCAATGTTTATCGGTTGCGCGACATTACCCGAGGCGGATGCGATGAGGATGCGCCCATCTCGGCCGATGGCGAGTACGCGCAATCGGCGCTCGGGCGGGAGCGGATCCTGCAGTATGGATCGTACGAATGGGGGACGCCCACCGTGCTCTTGCGGCTCTATTACGCCGCGGAGCTCCGCTACGGCGTGCTGGTGGACATCGCGCTTGCGGTGTACCGCAAGCAGCCGATCGATCTCCGCAATGGCGTCATGAACTTCATCTGGCAGCGAGATGCGAATTCAGTTTGCCTCCGGTCCTTTGCGCATTGCCAGTCGCCGCCCTTGGTGTTGAACATCAGCGGGCCGGAGACGCTTTCGGTGCGCTACATCGCTCAGCAATTCGGGCAGCGGTTCGGCATCGAGCCTATCTTCACCTCAGAGGAGACAACGCATGCGTTGATCTGCAACAGCACCAAGGCGCACCGGCTCTTCGGCTATCCGACGGTCACGCCACAGGAACTGTTTGACTGGGTGGCCTGGTGGATCTCCCACGACGGCGAACTGCTGAACAAGCCTACGCATTTTGACGTACAAGACGGAAGATTTTGATGAATATTCGTGAGAAGCTGCGCCTGGGACATGTTATTCCCGCACATCCGCTGGCGTTGAACAGCGCTCGTAAACTGGACGAACGCCGACAACGCGCATTGACCCGCTACTATATCGCCGCTGGAGTGGGCGGAATTGCCGTGGCCGTCCACACGACGCAGTTCGAGATCCGCGAGCGCGGGCTGCTGCGGCCAGTCCTGGAACTCGCCGCGGAGGTAGCACGTTCCCATAACGTCATCAAGATCGCAGGAGTTTGCGGAAAGCTGCCCCAGGCCGTCAGCGAAGCCGAACTTGCAAAATCGTTCGGCTACGACGCGGTCCTGCTGAACATGAACGCACTCAAAGGCGATAGCGTGGCCAGCCTGCTGGACCACGTGCGGACGATAGCTGCGATCATTCCAGTGATTGGCTTTTATCTGCAGCCGGCCGCGGGCGGAATTGTTGTCCCGTACACGTTCTGGCGCCAATTCGCTGAGATTCCCAACATTGTCGCCATCAAGATTGCACCCTTCAATCGCTATCAAACCTTCGAGGTGGTGCGAGCTGTGCTGGAAAGCGGACGCTCTCAGGAGATCGCCCTCTACACCGGCAACGACGACAACATCCTGGTCGATCTGCTAACGGAATTCGAGGTCGACGGAAGACGGGCGCGCATCGTCGGCGGCTTGCTGGGCCATTGGGCTGTGTGGACGAAGGGTGCTGTAGAGCTGCTTGCACGAGTGAAGAATCGCACTGATCCGATCTTGCGAGGCGAGTTGACGCTGGCACAGCAGATTACCGATATGAATGCCTCGATCTTCGACCCGTCCCATAACTTCGCGGGCTGTATTCCCGGTATTCACGAAGTTCTGCGACGTCAGGGCTTGCTGGAAGGCCTCTGGACCCTGGATCCAGGCAGCGGACTCTCTCCCGGCCAGAGCGAAGAGATCGATCGCGTATGCCGCAGTTACCCTCATCTTTGCGCCGAGGACGACCGTTTCATCCAGGAACACCGCGACGCCTGGCTGCGGCCGTAAAAGTACCATTCTTCAGCTTGGATCGGCCTGCGCCCGGCTGCACGGCAAGGCCATTCGGCTGGAGACGCATGGCGCCGCAACAACACTGCTGAGCGAGCTCCTCTGCGTGCGAAATGACGTGTTAGCGCGCCAGGTCCGGCTGTTTGATCGTACCTTGTCCGGCGGAAGGGTCGGCAACAAGATCCGTCGGTTTCACTTCGAATGAATCCTTGAGGACAATGTCCTCAGCTGAACGTCCGATCATCACATCGAAGACACCGGGCGTGACCCGCCAGTGCATATTTTGGTCGAGCAGCATCAGATCTTCCGGCCTAATCGTCAAGGCAACTGTCGCGGTTTCCCCCGGTTTGAGGTCGACGCGATCGAATCCCCGCAGCTGCTCCACGGGAAGAGAGACCGGCGCATACCGCTGATGGATATACATCTGCACCATCTCAGTCCCTTCGCGTTTTCCGGTATTCGTGACGTTTACAGTCACCTTTACGACTCCGCCATTGTGGATTTGCGCGGGGCTGACGCGAAGGTTGCTGTACTTGTAGTCGGTGTAGCTTAAGCCGTAGCCGAAGGGATAGAGCGGGGTGGCGGGCATATCCACGTATCCGTGTGCCGACCCATGTTGGCTCCAGTAACTCTTCGAAGGCTTGTAGCTGTAGTAGACGGGGAGCTGGCCTGAGCTCCGGGGCACAGTAATCGCCAGCCGCCCGCTGGGATTGTAATCTCCGAACAAAACATCGGCGACAGCCTCCCCGCCCCTCTCGCCGGGCTCCCAGGCTTCAACAATGGCGGGGAGCCGGGCAGCTTCCCAGTTAATCGAAAGCGGACGGCCGTTCACGAGCACAAGAACCACAGGCGTGCCGGTAGCCTGAACGGCCCTGATCAATTCTTCCTGGGCGCCGGTCAGGTCCAGACTGGCGACATCGTAACCTTCCCCATCGGTGGCCGGCTGGTCGCCCCTGCCCGAATTGTCCGGCCGTTCTCCGACGACAACGACAGCCACCTGTGCTTTGCGGGCAGCGTCCACAGCGGCTGCGAAGTCTTTCTTACCGCCGATGACATCGCATCCCTTTGCATAAAAGATTTGCGTATCCGGCGAGATCTTCTGACGAATTCCATCCAGGATCGAGGTGACCTTGTGCGGCACAAGCTGTGGCGAATAATCTCCGAGCTGGCTCGGGCCGTTATCGGCATTCGGACCAATCACCGCGATCGACTTCAAATCTTTCTTCAAGGGCAGGAGTTTGCGTTCGTTTTTGAGCAGCACGATGCTTTCGCGCGCTGCCTGCAACGCCAGCGCCTGATGCCCGGGAGAGTGGACGACCTCTTTGGCTCGCGCCAGATCCGCATAGGGGTGTTCAAACAACCCCAGCCGGAACTTAAGCTCCAGCACGCGGCGCACGGCTCGATCAACCAGCTGCTCAGGTACCTCACCCTGGCGAACGCTTTCGATGAGCGGTGCCATATACGCAGGCTCGTAGGTTATATCCATATCGACGCCGGCACGGAGGGCCATGGATCCGGCTGCTTTCTGGTTTGGGGCAACGTTCTCATAAACGATGGAGTCGAACCCGTTCCCTTCGCTCACGACGATCCCACGAAAGCCGAGTTCATTGCGGAGGACCTTGGTATTCCACTTCTCCGAGGCATGTTCCGGGACATCGTCGATCTCCGGATATCCAGCCATAACGCCGAGCGCGCCGGCATTGAACGCCGAGACCCAAGGGACAAGGAAGTTTTCGCGAAGGCTGCGTTCGGAGATCTCGATTGCGCCTCGCTCCAGGCCGCTTGATGGCTCGCTCTGCGTTGGGAAGTCGGTCATGAGGGCGACTGTCTTATCGGGAGCATCGATATTGCGGCCCTGGACGCCGCTCACGATGTTTCTGGCGATCTGCGCATAGAGATAAGGGTCCTCAGTGAATGCCTCCATGTTGCGTCCCATCCTCGGGTCGCGGTCCAATTCGAGGACGAGCGTGGAAAGGATATGAATTCCTACGGAACGCGCCTCGGCGGCCTCGGCGGAATAGATGCGATACACAAGGGGCATATCGAAGGTACTTCCGATCGAGAGGCCCTCAGGAAAGATGGTTGCGCCGGGAAACATCGCACCATGGGCGCCTTCTTCGTCCTCAAGCAGCGGAATCTTCAGCCGCGTCTGGGTGAGGGCGATCTTCTGCAGTTCGTTGAGGTAATTTACCTCCCACGCGAGGTCACCCTGCTTGAGAGTATCTAAAAGCGTGAAGAATCCGGCGCCGGGGCCGATCTCGGCGGTATAAGTCCCCGCTGCGAATTTCTTCGCTGCTTCGATCTTTTCAGGGATTGTTTTCCCCAACTCACCTACGTATGCGCAAGGCAGATTAAGTTGGCCGATCTTCTCTTCTAGGGTCATACGGCTCATCAGGTCGTCCACCCGGACGCCGATGGGCTGGGTAGGATCCAGGTAAGGAGGCACGGATGAGGACGGCTTCTGCGCAGAAACGGACCTGAGGTCCAGGAAAGCCGTGGCCAATAGTATTACCGCGCAATACCGGCGGACCCGACACAGGCGAGCACCGTGGAGCGGGTCCGCGAGACCCAGCCTGCTGACAGACTCGGACGCATCTGCCCGCCTCTCGGCGAATTCGCGGGATGCGTAAGTGGTCCTGCTGCGGCCCAAGCTCATCTTTGGCTACCTGCTTTGGTTGTAGTTTCCGCGTGATCTACATCGACCCACAAGCGGCGAGAGCCCGATTCCGCTACCGCCTCCAAAAGCCTCTGAGTTGCCAGCGCATCGGAGAAATCGGGATGGAATCGATTGCCGGACGAGAGCGCGTTCAGGAAGTCCACCAGCGTAAAGATGAAGGTATGTTCGTAGCCGATCACATGTCCAGGCGGCCAGACGTGATCGACGTAAGCGTGACCGAGGCCTGTGACGAGAATCTTCCGGAATCCCTGCAGTGCGCTTTCATCGCTGAAATCGCTGAACTGAAGATGATTCATCTCCTCCAGATTGAAAGCCAGGGATCCCTGGGAACCATTAACTTCGAATGCATTTCGATTTTGATTTCCGGTAGCGAACCGTGATGCCTCGAAAGTTGCTATGCTGCCGTTGCTGAATTCGGCAAGCAGGATTACTGCGTCATCCACCTTTCGTCCGGGGTAGAAGGTATGCACGGATGAGCATAATCTCCGAACGGGTCCGTTGAGCCAGGTGGCGAGATCCAGGGAGTGGGATAACAGGTCGCCCGAGGCTCCGGATCCCGCCTCCTCAGGGTGGAATCGCCATGCGCCTGGGTCGTTCGGAGATCTGCCCCAGCTTTGAAGGTAAAAGCCACGATAGTGAAACACGTCGCCGATGCGGCCTTCGCTGATCAGTTGATGGGCCAACCGTACCGCCGGCACCCTGCGGTAGTTGAACCACACAAGTGTCGGGACACCTCGCGCGGCCTCAGCCATCCGTTCGGCCTGCTCGACCGAATTGGCAAGCGGCTTTTCGCACATTACGATTTTGTCGGCGCAAGCGGCCGCGATCGCGATCGGCGCGTGCAGAGAGTTTGGGGTGCAGATATCGACGATGTCGATATCCGGCCGCCCGACAACTGACTGCCAATCTGTGGCGGTTTGTTCCCATCCCCATTGGGTGGCCGTCTGTTGCAGCTTCTCTTTGTTCCGTCCGCAAATGACTTTAAGCCCCAGCTCGAAAGGCAGATCAAAGAAGTGCCCGGCCTGATGAAATGCATTGGAATGGGCACGGCCCATAAAGCCGTAACCCACCATCGCGATGTTCAGCTTCCTTCGATTTGGCATGCAGAGTCTCCCCTCCTGGGCGCCACTGATTGGATTGTTCTTTGTCCCGTGCCAGATGATTCGGCGGACATTGGAAGCGTCTTTCAGCCGTTCACGTGATCCTCCTATGCTTTGGGACCAAGAAGGTCGCAAGGACTGCGACGAATGCGAGGACGTCCAACGCAATAAATCCGGGCAGATAACTGCCCTGCGCATCGCGCATGTGGCCCATGATCCAGGGTGAGCCGGACTCGGCAAAGCCCTGAATGGTAAGAATGATGCCTAACAATCTCCCCAGCATTTCCATGCTGAAGATCTGCGCAGTGACCAGGGAGATGATCATGTATTCCCCGCCGATTGCAACTCCGAGAATGGCGGCGAAGGCGTACAGATGGAGGGGCGACTGGCCAAGGATAAGGATGGGAATCGCCACTGCGATGAGGGAATAGATCAGGATCATCACGTCCCTGGGATGAATACGGTCCGCCAGCCAGCCCATGGTCAGGCGTCCAACGATGCTGAACGCCAGGATGAGAGACAGGAACCTTGCTGCCAGGGCCTGGCCGTAGTGATGGTCGAGGACCAGAAAGAGCTTGAGATTTTGTTCTACGCCGCTGATCGCGGCGACAGAGCATATGCTCCCCAATGCCAGCAAATAGAACGGGACACTTCGAACCGCCTTTGCAATCGAGGCTCGCTGCGCCGAGGGACGGGCCCGGGGGAGCTCTGCGGTATGCCAGGAGGGAACTTCCTTGACGAAATAGGCTGCGGGAAAGGCGAGCGCGAAGATGATGAGCCCCAGACAACGCAAGGCGTTCTGCCATCCAAAGTGCTGCACCAGCAGGTTCGAGATCCAAGGCACGCTGGCGCCGCCGATCCCGATACCGAGGTATGCAATGCCCATGGCCTTCCCACGGGACTTCTCGAAGTATTCCGTGAGCAGGACCTGGTTGGGCAACGGGCCTCCGCAGACAAAGCCGAGCGCGTTCAGGATGTAAAACAGATAGAACATGCCCAGGCTGGAGATCGTGCCCAGGCCGATGAGCGCGATTGAGGCCATCAGGATGCCGAACATCATGAGCCGTCGCGGCCCGAACCGATCAACCATCCAGCCGGCCAGGAAGCCGAAGAACGGGCCGAAGATCAATTTGCTGGCGGCGTTTCCCGAGGTAACCTGCGAGCGCGTCCACCCGAACTGCTGGACCATGAAGTCGTAGTAGTATGGCAGGCCCCAGAGCGCGAGGCCGACGGTACAGAACATCACGATGAAGGCGGTTCCCACCACCTGAACTGCGCGCGCGTCACAGCGGCCGCCTGCAATAGGGGGGGTCAGAGCTTCAGTAGAAACGGGATCCGCCATATCGTCTGATCGCTGCAAGGGCAGAGAGATTCCAGTCTTTGCTGCTCAATCCAAGACTACTAATTTTCTTATGGAAAATTATTAGTCCGGTATGACATTATCTTGCATGGCATAATTTTCAATCAAGAAAAATATGCTTGTTGTTTTTGTTTTTTGAGTGGTTGGCCAACGCGCCTCCCCTTATGACGTTGCGCGGGCGTAGCCAGGGAGGGAATATGAACCAGTATTGTTCGCGGCGCGAGTTTCTCCAGATGGCGTCGGCTGCCACCGCGGGCGGCGCCCTGGGGGCGTCATGTAGTCTTCCGGCTATGGCTCTGGAGGGCCCTCCGCGCAAGGCGGTTCCGGGCCCACTTTGCGTGTTTTCGAAGTCGTTCCCGCAATTAGGATGGACGGAGCTTGCGAAAGCAGCGAAAGGAGCGGGGTTCGACGGGATCGACCTGACGGTGCGGAGCGACGGGCATGTGCTACCCGAGCGGGCGGCCGTGGATCTGCCCAAAGCAATTGCTGCGATCCGGGCCGAGGGGATGGTAGTGCCGATGCTCACGACGGAACTGGTCGACCTCCAAAGCACAGGAGCGCGTCCGATCTTGGAGATCGCCGGCAAGCTTTCCGTTCCTTATATCAAGCCCGGCTACTACCCGTACAAGTCCGCGAATCCGTTCGACGATGTGCGCGAGGCCGGCAGGAGATTTCGCGGCCTCGTAGATCTTGCGAAGGAAAACGGCGTCCAGATTGGATACCACAATCATCCGGACTGGGTTGGTGGCTCGATCTGGGATGCGGCGAACGTGATCGAACCTCTCGATGCGCATTGGAGCGGGTACTATTTTGACCTGGGCCACAGCTCTGTAAACGAGGGTGAAGACGAATGGCGCATCGCCGCCAATCTTGTCATGCCGCGGCTGAAGATGGTTGCCGTGAAGGATATGACCTGGACAGCCGGAGGAGAGCGCAGGTGGCAACCGGTCTCCTGTCCGATGGGGACAGGAATGGCACCCTGGAAGGAGTTCTTCGCTCTGCTTGCGAAGTCGAGTTTCAATGGGCCCATCAGCTTCGGCCAGGCATACGCGATTCCGGGTGTTGCTGACGAGGAGGGGATCGCTGTTTCCCGTGCGGCGGCCCCCAAGGTGATGGCGGCGGCAGGATCGAATCTGGAATATCTGAAAGCGCGGCTGCGCGAGGCCTATGGGCATGCGTAGGGACCGGGCGGAAAGAGGTTTCTTCAAAATCGAAGACTGAGGATTCTGCTTTGAAACAAGCTGCTGAGACCCCAAGGAGGAACTTTTTAAAATCGGTTGCGTCGATGGGAGCCTTGTCTCTCTCACCGATCGGGACAAGGCTCATGATCGCAGCGCCGAAGCGCAAATCGAGCGACATTCGGATCAAGCAGGTCCAGATCGGATTTGAAAATTATCCATATCGCAGCGCCTACAGGTTTGGCGGCCGCAGCGCTCAGGGGGTAACCCTGATCAATGTCGATTGCACGGTAGAGACGGCTTCGGGCCGGATTGCGAAAGGCTTCGGCTCGATGCCGCTGGGCAATCTGTGGTCGTTCCCTTCGAAGACGCTCTCCTACGATGCAACTCTCGACGCAATGAAACAGCTTGCCCAAGAGATCGGGAAGATCACAGAAGGCTATACCGAGTTCGGGCACCCCATCGATATCAACTTTGCACTTGAGCCGGAGTACCTGAAAGCTGCAATTCGAGTGGCTCAGGACCTGCGGTTGGGCGAGCCGATCCCCAGGCTGTGCACGCTGGTTACAGCGAGCGCCTTCGACGCAGCGGCGCATGATGCGTTCGGGAAGGCGCATCGGCTGAACTGCTATCTGACCTACGGCCCGGAGTTCATGAGCTACGATCTTGGCCGTTATCTGTCTGCGGAGTTTCGCGGCAAGTATCCCGGCGACTATCTCCTCCGGGAGCCAGAACCGTGGTTATGGTGCAATCATTCCGTTGGAGCCGGCGACCCGATTGATGCGAGCGACGTGAAGAGGCCGATCAAGGATGGCCTGCCGGAGACACTCGCCGAATGGATCGTTGCCGATGGCCTTACCCACCTGAAATTGAAGCTTGACGGCAATGATTTCGAGCACGATATCGAGCGTATCGAACATATCGACCGCGTGACCGGCGATGTCCAGACCCGGCGAGGGGTTCGCAAGTGGTATTATTCGCTGGATTTCAATGAGCAGTGTCCCAACGCGGATTACCTGCTTCAGTTTATGGCGCGGATCCGGAAGGATTCGCCCGCCGCGTATGGGCGCATCACGTTCATCGAGCAACCGACGCGAAGAGATCTGAGACCTGGCCTGGACCAGATGCTTTTCAAAGCTGCGAAGCTCAAGCCTGTTGTGATGGACGAGTCCTTGACTGGATTTGATGCGCTGCAGCGCGGCCGCCGGCTTGGCTACAGTGGAATCGCCCTCAAAGCATGTAAAGGACAGAGCCAGTCCGTGCTGATGAACGCGGCGGCGCATGAGTTCAGGATGTATCTGACAGCCCAGGACCTGACATGTCCCGGCGCTTCACTGATTCAGTCTGCAGGAATTGCAGCGCACATCCGGGCAATCGATACCCTCGAGTCGAATGGGCGCGAGTATGTTCCCGAGGCCAATGTGGCATGGCGGGAGAGGTTCCCGGGACTGTTCAAGGTAAACGACGGAAAGCTGCGGACCGCAAACCTGAACGGGCCGGGTCTGGGCGCTGTGTGATTGGAGACCATCTCATGTCGAAAGCCGTAACCCACATGTATGTGTTGTGCCTGACTCTGTTCGCGTCGTTTTACGCCGCCTGCCAGGTCTCACCCGGGATCGACATTGCGCGGAATGTTGCCATGAAAACTCGCGATGGCGTGACTCTGTACGCTGACGTGTATCGCCCGGATGGCGCCGGCAACTTTCCGGTACTGCTCGAGAGGACTCCGTACAACAAGGAATACCCCGATGATGAAGATTTTGCGCGGATGGCCGTCGCTCGCGGCTTCATGGTCATCATCCAGGACGTCCGGGGCCGCTATACCTCAGAGGGCGAGTGGTACCCCTTCAAGCACGAGATGGACGACGGCTACGACACGGTGGAGTGGGCTGCTGCGTTGCCCCATTCCAATGGGAAGATCGGCATGTTTGGCAGCTCCTATGTGGGCGCCACGCAGATGCTGGCCGCGATCAGCCAGCCGCCACATCTTGCCGGCATCTGTCCGGTGGTCACCGCCAGCAATTATCACGAGAACTGGACGTATCAGGGTGGCGCCTTCGAGCAGTGGTTTAACGAGTCATGGACGTCGGGGCTGGCGCAAGATACTGCCGGCCGTGTTATTCGCCAGAATACCAACGCGCTCGAGAATCGTAACGTCCTGCCCCTCAGCGGGTATCCACTCTTCAACGTCGAGACACTCGCGAATCCTGGCGGCCTGACGAGCTCGCTGGCGCCATATTTTCTTGACTGGCTCGATCATCCCGAGTACGACGGCTACTGGAAGCAGTGGGCTATCGACGCAAATTACGGCAAGATTCAGGTGCCGGCGCTCACGGTGGCTGCCTGGTATGACATCTTCCAGGGCGGTTCGTTGCACAACTATCTTGGGCTCCGAGCGCATGCGGGAAATGAAGCCGCACGCGCGGGCCAGCGGCTGCTGATTGTGATCGGCGGACATGCCGGCGAAGGAGAGAAGATCGGCACAGTCGATTTCGGCCCCGCCGCCGCTGAGTACAGCGAGAACGCCGTCACGCTAGACTGGTACGATTTTCTGCTGCGGGGCCGGCAGAATCAGTTCGCCACCAGCAAGCCGGTGAGGATCTTCGTGATGGGCGAAAACCAGTGGCGCGATGAGGATGCATGGCCGCTGGCCCGGGCAGTCCAGACCAGCTATTACCTGCATTCTTCCGGGAAGGCCAATAGCTCCGCCGGGAATGGATCGATATCTACCGAGCGGCCGCAGGACGAGGCGCCGGACAGCTTCACGTACGATCCGGCCGACCCGGTCCCCACCGTAGGCGGTCCGCTTTGCTGCGACGCCGTGCATCTGCCGCCGGGACCCCGCGACCAGAAGGCTGTCGAGAGCCGGCCAGACGTGCTGGTCTATTCGACTCCGCCATTTGCGGATGCGATGGAGGTTACCGGCCCTGTTACACTCGACCTTTATGCCAAATCATCGGCTGTCGATACCGACTTCACTGCGAAGCTGGTAGATGTCTGGCCCAATGGTTACGTGCAGAATCTTACCGAGGGGATTCTTCGCGCCCGTTATCGGAGTTCCACCAGCAGCGCTACGCCGCTGGTCCCGGGCAGGATTTACGAATTCAAGATCGATCTTTGGTCCACCAGCAATGTGTTTCTGAAAGGCCATCGGCTGCGGGTGGAGGTCAGCAGCAGCAACTTTCCACGTTTCGACCGCAACCTGAACACAGGAAAGAGCGCGGCAGTAAGCTCCGAGGTGATCAAAGCCACAAATACCATCTTTCACGATAAGCAACACCCGAGCGCGCTCGTTTTGCCGGTCGTGCGGCGATGAGATCGCCTCGCTCGGAGCGACCGCTCCGCTTCAGATCCCCCTTGCCGGCCTACGCTCCATGCCAATCGCTGCGAACCCGCTTCATCTGGCGAGGCCGATTTCGAGGAGCTGACAGGAGTACCGCTTGACTCAGTTATCTGCGAAGTCGACGAAGTATATGGATTGGGCCTGCCTGATGCTCATCAATTTCATGTGGGCGACGCAGGTGCCGGTGATCAAGCTGATCGGGGACCGGCTCGGCCCGGTCGCCATTGCTTTCGTCCCCATGGTCTTGAGCACCTTGCTGTTTCTGCCCGCGTTGTATTTTGAAAGCCGGCGGCTGGCCCGTCCGCTGCAGTGGCATTGGCGCGACGCCAAGCATTTTCTGATCGCCGGTGTGTTCGGCATGTTTCTGCTTCAGTTTACGTACACGCTGGGGGCGCAGCGGACGCTCGGTTCCAACGCGGCTGTGATCACGTTGAGCATTCCCGCGCTGGTGGCCGTGGCGGCTTCGATCATGCTGGGCGAAAAACTTACGGCGGTGCGTTTGGCCGGATTTCTGCTTGCGCTTGCCGGCGTGCTCATGACCTCGGTTCCTGACCTGCGCCGCTCGCACCTGGGCAGCGGAAGCTATCTGCTAGGCGACTTTCTTTTCTTTGTCGCCTGTGCAGCTTCAGCTTTCTATAACACGTACTGCAAGCTGCTGATCGAGAAAAACTATACCGAGCTGGAGATCCTGGTGTACACCTCGGCGGTTGCGAGCATCGGCAGCATCCCGTTATTCTTCTGGTTGGAGCCTGTCCCGGTCCGCACGATGCTGCAGATGGACTGGCGCGCGCTGCTCGGCATTCTTGAACTGGCGCTCATCGTCTATGGCGCCTCGATGCTTCTTTTCTTCTGGATACTCAAACGGCTCGACGTGACCCAGGCGACGCTAAGCAACTATGCACTCCCATTCTTCATGGGAGTGCTGGCGGTGCTGGTTCTGCACGAGCGCCTCACGCCGCTGGTGATCGCCGGCGGCTGCATTGTATTCCTCAGTACGCTGATCGTGACGGTGTACGAGTCGGATATCCTGGCCTGGCTTGCCCAGCGCCGCTCTGCTCAGTCTGAATAGATCGACCGCCGACTGTGGTGTGGCTCGATCCGCAGGATTCCGGGTCTTCCGGCGTCGGCCATAGACCGCAACAGGGACCTTGGCCCGATATTCGCTAGTACTTCACCATGACGTCGTATGTTCCGCCCGCTTGCGGAATCCTGACCCATTCCTTTTGCGCATCGAAATCGTTCCACGGTTTGCCGTTGACCGAGACCTGCCGCATGGGCTTGCCTTGCGGGTGGCGAATGCGCAGCAAGATGCGCGGTGCTGTGCCACGGGCATCGAGTTTTATATGCGCAGCAATACTTCCGGATGCGGACGAGCTCCGCACAGTATAGGAGACATCGCCGAACCATGTGGGCGCGCTGGTGACAGAGATTCGCTTCCCATCTTCCAGCCACGCCCGAGGGGCGGCCTGCAACAGGACCAAGGTGTGGTCGTCCGATTCGCGCACAAGCATGTTGCGGTACAGCTCAAACCATGCGCCATCCGTGCTCGGCGGTCCAAAGAACTGTCCCCATCGCCAACGGTGCTCCACTGGTTCAAACAAGGTTTGGCTGAATCCGCCGGCCATCATGCTGTAGAAGACCCTGATTGCCGCTTTGACATCATCGCGATCAAGATAAGCTGTCGCCTGCTGGTTGTAGACCGGCTCGTTAGCCAATCCCCATCCATGCAGGAACAAGTTGTCTTCGTGGTCGTTCAATAGCGAATCCGCCATCAGACCGTCAGACGGCAGTGCGTTGAGACGCAGCAGATGGGTCGCCCCCGTATCCACGTCCGAGGGATACCACAACTGGAAGTTGCGTCCGGGCACCGCCGCATTGGAGGGTACATAGGGGATCCAGGTGTGATCGCGCAACTCGACCAGCGGGGATTCAACCGTTGCCGAGCCGAATCCGTGCTGGATGGCCGTGTGGAACTCCTGCGCAGTCTTCAGGCATTCTTCCGCACGTGGGCTGCCGTAGCGAGCTAATGCCTTACCCATCAGCTCGAGGCCAGCATAGAGGTAGCCCTGGTTGAAGGCCCAATACCCGTCCCCTGTGAAATCGTTCAGCGGGCCCTCTACCAATCCGCGCGTAGGTCCGGACTGGTTGGCTGCGCGGCGCACCTCGGCCAGCGTCCAATCAAGCGCCGTGTACGTACCGGGCAGCAGCGACTCGAACGCCTTGCGATCGCCCGAGAGCAGATAATTCTGCGCCACAGCGTACATCATGCCCGGCGTATAGGCGAGCCAGTGAGCGAACCCATTCACACGGCCGTTGAATTCCTGATTGTTGCGGTAGATGGCCGCAAGCTCATCCGTTGCGATCTGGTTGTATCCGCGGAGGCCGTACAGCATGTAATCAACATAAACGGCCTGGTTGATGGGCCAGGGTGTCCCGGTCTGCGAATACGCGAAATCGGAATACGGCAGGTCCATGCGCCCGTCGCTGTGAAGGCGCGGAAGCATAAGCGCGTGCCAGAGGTTCGCCCGGAACAGATCGTTGACTGCCTTCTCCGGCACCTCAAACTGCGCGCCGCGATCCAGATAAGAGGACCAGAACCACAGGGTTGCTGCGCGTGCGCCCTCATAATCCAGGCGTGCCAGCGTCTCGCGCTCCGCCGGACTTATGACGGGCGAAGGCAGAGTTACAAAAAACTCCTTTGTTCCGTGGGGCGGCAGATCCACGGTAAGTGTAATGTCCACTCGCTTCGGCTTCTGGTCCTCTTCCTGCACGCTGGCCCAGGCCAACCGCGCGCCTTCCGGCTTGAGTGCGAGGAGAACATTGTGATGTGCTGCATCCTCGAGGAAGACCTCTTCCCCAATCTGTTGCTCGATGAATCCCGGATCATCCTCGGCGGGCAGCTCCCGCTCGTGCACCATCGTGACGGGCACTGCGTGGCGCTGGCCGGAAAGATCCGTCATCCTCACGCGCTGCATCAGTACCATTGGAATATCACCGCGCCGCCTCTGGGGAGGCCCGTTCAACGGGTACGCGAACTGCTCTACCTCGTAGCGCACCTGGTCACGCTCGAATACCGTCATTACCACCGGCAGGCCGTCCGTCAGCGTTTGGCTCTTCCAGAAGGGAACGATACCTTCGGCCAAATTTCCGAATTCATACCAAAAGCGGAAGTGATCGGAGTTGCCGTAGTCGTTCCACACGCCCGCCCCGCGATCGATGCCAAACTTCGGAATGGCCGAGTCCCAGGTCAGGCATACGATGTGCCCGGGCCCCTGCTGCGCCGGATGCATATAGTCCGGGCTGCCCATATCCGCCCATCTTGCCTTGTATTCCGCATAGGTCGCCTCGGGTGCCTTCTTCACCTCATCGAGCACACGCAGCCCCGCCCAAGGCGCAAGCTGCTTCTCGATCTCCGCATACGACGCAGGCACGGGCCCGGTACTCACATACGTATCCAGCGCCGGCACCCAGAAGGTCTTCTGTCCGAGCAACTGATCCAGCGTCAGCGAAAAACCGCGGGTGCCTTCCGGGTTCAATTTAAACGTCAGCTTGCGCGTATCCACCCGCCAGGCGGGGTCCTGTGTCAGCCGCCGCACTGTAGCGGCATCACTGTGCGCGATCAGGTCCGACCAAATGACATGCTGTCCCTCCACGGGCTTGATATTGGCTGGCTGATACCGGATCGTGTACGTCCGCTGGTCAACATGACCACCCCCAAGGGTCGTCCGCCACTGCTGCGTTTTGTCCACCATCACACCCGGCGAGGCAAGGAGTTCGAGAAAGAATGGAGTACCGGCGGGCGATGTGTATCCAGCCGCCACCGTGAGCGTTATCTCCGGTTGGGTTTGCGCGTGCAACTTCCGGCCGGCGCAGAGCGCAATCAGCGCCAATACTAACCTGCCGCATGCTTTCCTTCTTGCAGTATTCATCATCAATGTCGATCCGCGCCCTCCATCCATTATTCTTTCGCAGCGGTCGCGTGCCTTCCGATCCAAGCCGCCGTTGGTGACGCGTTTTCGTCCAACCAGGAGGACGCGGCATTGCAACTGCGGCTCCATGCGCCTGACCCAGTTCCTATACTGAAGGCGTACTGAAAGCGTCCGCATCGAGTTTCGATGATGGGTAAAGGGTTGCGCATTGATTCAGCTCCAATCGTCCGCTCTGGTCATCACCGTCCTTCCGGAGGTCGGCGGCAAAGTCGCACAAATTCACGACCGGAGTTCCGGGCACGACCTGCTCATTGGGCCGCGTCGGCCCTATCGCACCATTCCGATGGAGGGTGATTGGCTGCAGCACGATACCAGCGGCATGGATGATTGTTTTCCCAATGTTGCTCAGGGCCTGTATCCGCAAGTTCCGTGGAGCGACACTCATCTTCCTGATCTGGGTGAGTGGACGCATGGAACATGGAACGTAGCCGATGCCACTCCGAGCAGGATCGTTCTCGAGCGGTCCGGCACGATTCTTCCCTACTTCGCTCAGAAGACCGTTCGTCTGGCTGACGACCGGCATCTGGAGTTCTCGTATGTCGTTGAAAACCGAGGCGTCGCACCCATCCGATACTTGTGGTCGGCGCACCCGCTGATCTCCGTACCCAGCTCGTTTGCAATCGAAGTGCCCCCCGGAAAGCTGATCTTCCGCACCTTTCCCCACGACGGGCATATTCGGTCATGGCCGAGGTACGAGAACGTGGACCTCTCTCGTGAATGGATCGCGCGAGGAGAGAATCTCAAGGTCTTCATTACTGGCATGGCGGAAGGCTGGTGCACCCTTCACCTGCCATCGCACTCGCTTCGCTTCACGTTCGGACTCGAATCGATTCCGATCCTCGGCCTGTGGTTCAATAATTATGGATTCCCGGCAGGTGAAGATGCATTCCGCTGCATCGCCGTTGAGCCTTGCACGTCGCCATCGGATCTGCTCGATGAACTCGCGCCCTCTGCCTATCCGGTCCTGGGTTTGAGTGAGCGGATGGAGTGGTCGCTGAGCCTGCATGTCTCGAAATGCCTTTCAACCGAAACTGAGTAGCACCAGCGAAAGCACGCCAACCGCAATTCCGGCGATTCCGTAGCGCCCGATCCGTTCGTTGTAGATTAGCACTCCGCCCGCAGCCACAATGAAAAGATTCCCGCCCGTCGTAATCGGAAACACGATGTAGCCCGGTACTCCGCGCTCCAGCGCCAGCAGACTAAATAATTGTCCGCCAAAGCTCGCTGTTCCAATTCCGAACGCAATCGCCACCTCGCGCACGGCAAACCCTCCGCTCTCGAACAGAAATGCAGAGAAGCTGAGAATTCCCGATCCCGCATACCACCACAGCAGATATTGAAAGTGAAACTGCTGCAGGAGCCCTCTCTCAGCCATCACTTTGAGGCCGAATGGCCCCAGGCCATTCATCACGAAGGCGATCATCATCAGCCGCATCCATTGGCCGGAACGGCTCATGCAATCTCCTCTGGGGCACGCTCCTCTTCCGATCGCCGCATCTCGTCCTCCTGCTTATCTTTCCATAGCAAGAGGACGGCGGCCACTGCCAATGCCAACACCGCCACTTTCTTTGTATTCACGGACTCATGATAGAGCACGACTGAACCAGCAGCCGGAATGGCAGCCGAGAGATTAATAATGAGCCAGCTCGTCGAAATCTTCCCAAAACGCACCCCGGCCATGAACACAATGCCTCCGATGGCGTTCATGATTCCAAAGGACACTGCGATCACGTACACTGCGGTCGGTACATGGAACTGGCCGCTGCGAAAACACATCACGAAGCCGGCACTGAACGCAACACACCATGCGTACGCCCAGGCATATACTGCGCCGGGCCTGCACTGCCTCAGGTTCGCGAACTTCACCAGCAAGCCTATCGCCCCGAAACAGATGAGGGAGAGGACCATGTAAAGGAATCCCACGCGTATATCTCCAGGCGATCGGTTTTGGTAGGCCTCGGTTCCCAGTGATAGCGGGGAAGAGGAATCCCATGGGTATAAACGGGCTCCGCTTCAACGAATGTAACATGCAGTGGTGTCGGCTTTGGGGCTTCCGCATGTTACGGCTTTGAAAGTGTCCATCCCTCTGTACAGCATTTGGCCTCATTCGGCGTCTTCTTCATTTCGGCGGGGCCGGTCGTTCAAACTAGTTCGAGAGGAGCGAATTACAAGGCATGCCGACGATCATTCATCATCCCGATCAGATTGACTTCGATAAGCCCGGCAAGCACCACTACCAGGTCGCATTTCATCTCGATTCTGGCTGGGGCTATTCCCTGGTGCCCCTCACTGTCATCAACGGCACGCGGCCTGCTTCGTCCGGCGAAAATCCTCCCGGCTTGGCTGCTTTCGGTGGAACCCACGGAAACGAATGGGAAGGCCAGATCGCCATCAAACAGCTCTGCCAGGAACTCCATCCCGATCAGATCAGCGGGCGTGTGATCCTGATGCCCCAGTTAAGCCAGAGTGCCTGCGCGGCCAATCAGCGGGTTTCGCCATTCGACGGCGTGAACATGAACCGCGCCTTTCCCGGCAATCTGCGCGGCAGCCTCTCCTATCGCATCGCCCATTTCGTAAAGTCGTATGTATTTCCGCGGGTGAGGGTGGTCGTTGACGTGCACGCCGGCGGCCGTGAAGGCGGCTTCGCGCTGTGCACTTCGTTCCATCCAGTACCCGATCCTGCACAATTCGCGGAGATTGGCCGCGTGGCCGCTCTCTTCGATACGCCATTCATGCTTGTCTACTCGAGCCAAATGGCCTCCGGCCTGCTCACCGACGAGGCTGAGGCCGAAGGCAAGATTGCTATTGGAGGCGAATTCGGCTTCGGCGAGTCAGTCAATCGCCGCGGAGTCCTCCATGCCGTCACTGGCATCCAGAATGTTCTCCGCCATTACAACATGTTGGCCGGAGATATCGTCCGCATCGATTCCGGGCGCAACCATTCACCGCTTCTCGTAGATGCGCGCAACCTGGAGGACTATACTCCCTGCCCTCAAGATGGAATTTGGGAACCACTCGTGGACCTTGGAGATCGGGTGCAGAAATATCAGCTGATCGGGCGCGTCCATTCCTTCTCCGACCACACCGTCGCCGCACTGGAACTTCGCGCCCACCGCGATGGGATCATGATCATGATGTGCGGAACGGCCCAGTGCCGACAGGGTACAACGCTCTTCGTCATCGCCGCCCCGGTAGACCACGGAACGAAAACCTAGTCTGGTGCAGTGCGTCGTAAATGATGGCCATTCTTACCGCAAGTGGAACGAGTGGTGGAAATGGCGCTGTATCAAAAGCCCGCCAACGATCACAGCATCCATCTCCTGTCTCGCACGGTTCAGAAGATCAGCTTCAGAGCGAACTGCATCTCCCGAGGAGCTCCAGCGGTGAAGATCTGTCCCGTGCTCGATTCTCCAATGGATGCGTTGGGTGCGCCGAAGTTCACATAGTTCGGGGCATTAAATGCCTCCCACCTGAACTGCAGGTAGGTTCCCTCGCGGAATACAAAATTCTTCAGGAGCGCCGCATCCAGGCCCTTCGTCGCCGGTGCATCCATGATGTTCATGCCGGAGTCGCCATAGGTGTATGCAGCGGGCGCTGCCAGCGCATTGGGATTGAACCACAGCTTGGCGCCACGGTGTGGAACCGAGAGCGATCCCACCAGATCGGGGCGGGTGTCATATCCATTGCCCAACGTCGCACCCGGAACATCGAACGAAAAAGGCGCTCCTGACGCATATGAGAGGATGCCGCTCAGCTCCCACCCTCCAAGCAGCAGATCTGCGGCCCGATTCATGCCGTTGAAGTATTTCCGGCCGCGGCCAACCGGAAGATCGTAAACCGAGTTCACCGTCAGGATGTGGGTAATATCGTTGGCAGAACGGCCGCGGTTGTAGCCCGTCGGAGTCAAAGGTTGTACAGTGCAGTAGACGCAGGACGCGAGATTGTCGACCATCAACTTGCTGAATGCATAGGAACCGGTGAAGGTCCAGCCGTTGATGAAGCGGCGCTCCCACTTGGCCTGTAGACCGTTGTACCAGGAATCGCCCATGTTCTGATATAGGAAGATACTGCTCAGTTGCGGAATCGGCCGGGCCGCCTGCAAGTCAGCATATTGGCCGGCCGCGACGTCGTCATACGATTGACCGGAGATTCCATCGAACAGATGATTGCCAACGTAAGAGATGGTCAGCGTGGAAGCCAAAGGCAACGTCTGTTCCACGGCCAGGTTCCACTCATGCGTCTTTTGCGCCCTCACGTTCCATGCCGGCGCTGCTACGCTCGGAGGGCTGAAGGTATTCGGCACTAGCGGGAAGGCTGTCTCCCACTTCTGCTTCGATTGCGCGCTGAAACTCGGTGTCTCATAGCTCCAGTAGGGCGGTCCCACAATGGACGAAGCAGCGATGTTGCCTTGGAAGCTGCTGGTAAAGATGCCGTAAGCGCCGCGCAGCACGGTGCCGTTTCTCATGCTCCATGCGAACCCTAACCGCGGAGAAAAGTACCCATTACCCTGGAACAGGCCGGCAGGAATTCCAACAGTATTGGCGGGGACCCACAATCCGGCAGTCGCTGCGGCAAGGTACGGAGCCACCGGTTGCGCACTCAGATTGACTTTCCCGTTGGAGTCGACGCCGGCTATTACCTTACCGGTTCGCGGATCAAAGGTGGCACCATTGCCGTGCACCAGGGTCTTGTCATACCAGCGGTCGTATCGCAGACCCAGGTTGAGGGTAAGGTTGCGCGTAACCTTGTACGTATCCTCTACGAAAATGCCCGTGTAAGGCGCGTGTTGCACTCCGAATGGCGCAATCGGATAGTTCCGCGCCGCGGACGAGGTCAGACCGAGAAGATAATCGGCGAAACCGTTCCCCGTGTATTGACCGTTGAAAGTGAAGTTGCCTTGGGATGCGAACGAATTATGGTTCCCGTACACCGCCCTCGTGTCGTACTGGATCCCGACATCGATAAGGTGCTTGCCGCGCACGAGGTTCACGCTCGTCTTGCCGTTCCAGCTGTGCGACCATAGCTTGCCATTGGCGCCCCATAATTCCCCAAAACCCGTGTAGCCGCTAATGCTGACACTCGGGAACCCGGCTGCGCTCTGCTGCGATGGCGAGGAAAATCCTTGTATTCCCGCCTGGTCGGTCAGGTTCGTTCCGCCCACCTGCGGACTGATGAACGTGTTGTTCGAACTCTGATATCCGGCGTTCGCGCTGAACACCGTATTCGCTGAGATCGTGTACACGTAATCGAGCGTGTAGCTCTCCTGCACGGTCTTATTGGTCTCATACACCTTGGGACTGTAGCCATAAAACAGCTCTGGGCTGTCGTAGCGAACCCAGCGCCCGTAAAGATGCTGCTTGGTGGTGAGCACATGATCGATGCGTGCGGTCCCCGACGTGGTGTCATTCTTCGTCGACGCAACCGCGTGGTAATTACCGTCCGCAGCGTTGGGTTGCAACAGGTATGGGAAGAACGACACCGCCGCGGGGTCGAACCGATTTGATGGTATCTGGTTATTCGGGAAGGGTTGACCGGTTGTTGGATCCATGATGGGCTTGGAAAGGCTTGAAAAATCGCCCGTGAGCATCGCAGGCACGGGAACGGCGTTGTTGAAGATCTGGTTCTGCCGGATGCGCAGCGCCTCAAAACTTCCGAAGAAGAATGTCTTGTCGCGGATGATCCGCCCGCCTCCCGCGGCGCCATACTGGTTCTGCACCAGCTTTGGCGTGGTCGTCTCGAAATAGTTCCGCGCGGCAAACGCGCTGTTCCGCGCAAATTCCCACAGTGCTCCATGGTATGCATTTGTGCCGAACTTAGTCGCCACCATCACCTGCAGCGGATAACGCCCATTCTCGGCGCTGAAGTTGGATGTCTGCACATTGAACTCCGCAATGGTATCCACGCTGGGAATCGCGGTCGCGCCTTCATCCATCGCGCCGTTCGCGTTGGCGCCGTCCAGCGAGAACTGCGTCTGGCCGCTCTGCACGCCCACGCCCTGCACATACGAACCGCGCTCCGCACCGAACTGGCCGCCCTGCTGACCGGTATATTGCATGCCCGGAGCCAAGCTCACCAGTTGCACCACATTGCGGCCGTCAAGCGGCAGATCTGTCACCTGCTTTTCCTGGATCACCGTTTCGGTGGACGCGGTTTCCGTCTGCATCTGCGATTCGATCCCTTGCACCGTCACTTGCTGGCTCACGCTGCCCAGCGTCAGCACGGGCGACAGCCTGCTCCGCTGGCCGATCTCCAACACGAGCCTGTCCATCTTCCAACTATTGAAGCCGTTCATCAACACTTCCACTGAGTAAGGTCCGATGGGCAATGCGAGGATTTGGAAATTGCCGCCGCTATCCGTCGTGTCTTCCTTTTTGAATCCGGTGTCCAGGTTCATCGCTGTAACCTTGGCACCGGGGACTACGGCTCCGCTTTGATCCGTGACAACACCGAGCACCGCTCCCTGCTCGGCAGTCTGCGCACACAAGGTACTTGCTGCCAATGGCAGCAGGGAGATTAGGAGTAACAGTTTTCGCATCGGTGCCTCCAGGTTAGGGATCGCTCTTGGTGAACGGAAACTAGGCCGACTTATTGACGACAGTGTTCTACAAATGAGGTTGCGGTGGAACGTCCCGCTCCCCTCCACATAGCGATACCGTCCGGCCCGTTGAACAGAACTCCAGGAAATACTGCAGGCAGACGGGCATCATGGGCCTGCACATCCAGCGATGTCTCGAATGGTAAGGGGAGCGAATCTCAGGTGGGTGTCCGATTAGCTGGACGATTCGTCCTTGATCCGGGTATGTCCTATAAATAATTTGGTAATTGGGGCATGCTATAATCGGTCATGCAAATCATGTCGGGACCGAGAACCCAGTCGGTGCCGGCCTTGGAGCGAGGGCTCCTGATCCTGGAGCACCTGGCCCAGTCCCGGCGAGGGGTCACTCTTTCGCAACTCACTTCCAGGCTACAATTGCCCCGAAGCAGCGGACATGCGCTTCTGCTCACCTATCAGCGCTGCGGGTACGTACAACGCGACAAGGAGACGGGCCGGTATCGCCTTGGTTCACGCCTCCATACGCTTGCCAATATGGCGCTTGCCGGCCACTCGCTCCGCAGCCATTGCTCCTCGTTTCTCCATAGCCTGATGCGGGAGACCGGCGCCACCGTACATTTGGCCGTCATGGAAGATGGGGAAGTGATCCTCATCGATCGCGTGGAGCCCAACGGCAACGCAAGGCTGGCTACATGGATCGGTAAGCGCATGGGTCTGCATTGTACGGCCGTCGGTAAAGCAATCATTGCTCATCTTCCCCCGAGCGTCCTCGAGGAACTCATACAGAAACAGGGAATGATACGCTACAACGAAAACACTATTGCCTCCATGCGCAAACTCCGCATCGCATGCGAACAGATTCGCCAGCTCGGCTACGCCGTTGACGATGAAGAAGAAGAGATTGGCGTGCGTTGCATCGGCGCCCCGGTTTACAACGACAAGGGTGACGTAGTGGCCGCAATCAGCATCTCCGGCGGCAAAACCCAATTCGAAGAAATCCCCGCCAAAGCTGAAGTTGTCAAACGGACCGCTGCTCTGCTTTCCCAGCACATGGGCCCACTGTGGGAAGAACTTTCTGCAAGCGATGAACTACACCGCAGGAACCCGTTCCCCGAGTAAACCCTGCAGAGGGCGAACCTGTACACCCTCCGCTCTCCGCCGCGTAGCTACCGGCTTCCCAGCAACTGCTTCTCCCAATCGATCGGCTCCATGGCCCAGGATTCGATGCCGTATGGCCCCAGGTTGATCTCGAGAGGCTGCCCGCTCGATGTGACGTGCACATCCGGCAGCGGCCGCAAGCGCGAGTTTTCGTCCTGCGATGATGCTTCGGCATCAAGCATCCGACGATGGGCAACCAGCGGCTCCTTCAGATCACGCACATCCATTTTGAGCTTCACTGGCTGGGGCGAGTAATTCCAGAAAATCAGGTTATATGTCTTGTACTCGTCGTCATACGCGAGGAACGCATGCACAGCCTCGTCGTTTGAATTCGCGCCCAGGCGCTCGCCGGTCACTCTCGCCAGCAGCTCGAATGTGAAGTAATCGGGCCGCATGACGTTCTGGTAATCAAATAGGCCGGAATATTGTGGCATGCGGTTCCACCAGCTCGCCATGAACGAAGCCCCCCCGGGCGAAAAGAACGGCAGAAACTGTGAGCGCTCCACATGGTAGTCGCGAATGTGATAGAAGCAGGAGTACGTCAGCCCCGCTTCCTTCATGCGCCACGCCGTCTCGGCCACAAACGCCGGTTGAATGCGAACATCTTTTGGCGGCACGGTAAGGGCCATATTCCATTCATCGAGAATCGTCTCCGGATGCAATGATGTATGCTGCGCCAGCAATGCCTTCACCCCATAAATGGTGCCTTCGATGGCCTTGGGATCGTTGTTATAGATGTGCCACGAAACAAAGTCGAGCCGCACCTTCTCCTTGTCGGCATAGGCAATCAACGCCGGCAGGATCGGCGACTTCCAGCCCGCCACTGCCGGCCCGCCTACATGCGCAGTGGGATCGGTGCGCAGCACTGCCTCGATGGTATGGCGGTAATAGCGGGTGTAGTTCTCGGGAGTATAGCGGTTGGGGGAACCGCCCATCTCGCCAATATCACCCTCGTTGCCGACCTCCCAGTAAAACCCCGTGAGTCCCTTCTGCTTGTAATGGTCCACCATCGCAGAAATAAGTTGCTCCCACTGCGCGTAGTCGTTCGGATCGATCACGTCCTGGTCGACCTTGGGATACAGCACCTTCGGCTTGATGGTAATGGTCATCAAAGGAATAGCACCCGCCTGGATAATGTCATCGACAGATTGATCAAGCGTGTCGAAGTGGTACTGCCCCGGTGCGGGTAGCAGATCGAAGTATTCCTGAACAAAGATCCGGATTAAATGAGGGTGGAGCGCGCGTATCTCGGCCACGCGGCTGTGGAAGATGGGGTCCGGCGACAGTCCTCCCTGTCCCAGCGCGATGTGATCCATCTCCATCCGCCCCGCGTCCTTGCCAAAATCCAGAGTCAGCGTAGTGCTGCGCGTTTGGGCCACAGCGCTGGCCAAACCAATAGCCAAAGCAAGCAATAGGCTTCCTTTGCGTTTCATCCATCCACTCCTTCCAAAAAGAACGCGGGTGTATCCTCGCCAATTCGTCGCGATACGCTCTGCTCCCATCTTGCTTATCATTCTTTCTGGGTCCATTTTCTTGCCGAGCTCGCCGTCCATCCACCGTCAACAGGCAGCGTCGCTCCGGTGACATAGGAGGCTTCATCGGAGGCCAGAAACAGGGCTGCCCATGCCACTTCCTCCGGATAGCCAACACGCCCGAGCGTGGTCTGATCGCACTGCCACTGATAATGCGGATCGTCCGGCCCTTCCGCAATGCGCGTTTGGATCGGTCCCGGGCAGAGCGAGTTGATACGAACGTTGTCGAGGCCGTAGTCGTAGCACACGCTCATGGTGTAGCCCAGCAGAGCCGCCTTCGTAGCCGTGTAGGCGGCGGAGGTCATCATCCCTTCCATAGCCTGGATCGAGACTACGTTTATAATCGAGCCTGCCTTTTGCGCAATCATGTACGGCAGCACCGCCTGAGTAAAGTAATGGGTGCCCATCAGCGCTACATCGATGCATCTGCGCCATTCTTCGTCCGTAGAGTCCAGCGCGCCATGAAAGTCGGGCATAAGATACGCCGCATTGTTGCACAGCACGTCGATGCGTCCCGTTTGTGCCGCAGCCAACTCGACTGCATGCCGCACATCTTCCCGCTTCGAGACATCACTGCGCGCGAAAGCCGCACGCCCGCCTGACGACTCAATGCCATCAACAACCTGGCAACCGGTTTCCTCTTCGATATCGACCACCAGGACCCATGCGCCTTCACTCGCGAACCTCTCCGCAATTGCGCGCCCGATCCCATTTGCGGCCCCAGTTACGATCGCTACTTTATCCTTCAGCCGGTCCATTCCTATGCCACCCTGTATTTCTCGATCGTCGCTTCGTTCACTTCCACTCCCAAGCCGGGCGCCTGCGGGACGCGCAGCATGCCATCCTCCAGCCGCAGCGGGTTATGGCACAAATCGCGGTTCAACGGCCCGCTTGTCACGTTGAACTCCTGAAAAACGGCCCGGCGCATAAATGCATTCAGGTGCAGCGATGCCGCCGTCAGCAGATCTGAAGTCCAAGAATGAGGAATGCACAAACGGTTATGGAGCTCGGCTAGGTGCACGATCTTGCGCACTGCCGTGAATCCCCCACAGCGCGAAAGGTCGGGCTGCACCACATCCACCTGCCCGCGTTCGATCAGCATCCTGAAGCCCCATTCGGTCGCCTCCTGTTCGCCGCATGCGATCGGCGTGTCCACTGCACCTGCAAGCTGCGCATAGCCGTCATAGTCCTCCGGCGACAGCGGTTCTTCGATGAGGAATGGTCGAAAACGCTCGAGACTCTTCACCATCCAGATGGCTTCCTTGGCCGTGCGATGCACGTACCATCCCGTATCGATCAGCAATTCCGCGCCGTTACCCAGTGCTTCTCGCGCCGCCGCGACCAGTTCGACGTCTCGTTCCCGATTTTCCCCGAACACGCCCCAGCCGAATTTCACCGCCTTGAATCCCTGCTCCAGATACCAGCGGCTCGCGGCGGCCATCCCTTCCGGCGTTGAACGAAACAGCGTGCTCGCATAGGCCGTCACCTTGTCCCGGTATCCCGCCCCAAGCAGCTTGTAAACCGGTTGACGGACGGCCTTGCCGATGATGTCCCATAGCGCAATATCGATGCCCGAGATCACCTGCATCACAGCCCCGCGCCGGCCGTAATACACCGATCCCATGTACATCTTGTGCCACAGTCGCTCGACTTCGAACGGATCCTCTCCGATCAGCACTGAGCGCAACCCGAAGAAACCGGACACCGATCCTTCCGACGGAGCATCGACGATCGCCTTCGCGACATGCGGCTGCGTTTCCAAATCCGCATATCCCGTGATTCCCGCATCCGTTTCGATCTTCACCAGCCCGAGATACTTGATCCCATGTGCTTCCTCGCCACTTCCCGAAGCGCCGTACGCATCGGGCGACTCCAGCACGATCACCTGCACGTCCGTGATTTTCATGCGCCATCCAATCCCAGGCACTTCAACGTCGGACTGTAGATCAACCCCTCGATCTGTTCCTCGCTGAGGCGCGGCAGATTCGTACCCTCCGCGAAATGGTTTATATTACGCAGCCCTTCGATCTGTGCCTCCGGCGTCGTGAACGGGTAATCCGACCCAAACAGAATCTTGTCCAGCACTCCGTATTCTTTCGCAAGAATCAGCGAGTTGTAGAACTGCCACGGGCGGTAGTGCAGAGCGGAAATATCCGAGTACACGTGCGGATGCTTGCGAATTAGCACCAGCGTTTCCGCGACCCACGGATGTCCCAGGTGCGCGATAATCATGCGCAATTCCGGAAAGGCGATCGCCACGTCTTCCAGTTGAATGGGAAATGCATACTTCAGCGGCCCCGTCCGGATAAACGTCGCTCCCTGGTGAATCATAATGGGCAGATGATGTGCCTCGCAGAACGCATACACATGCATCATTCGCGGGTCGGTGGGATGGATGTTCTGGTAAATCGGGCCCAGTTTTACGCCTTTCAACTTGAGGTCTACGATTTCATCAAGCATCTCTTCGATCGGATCGGTAGCTGGATCGATCGCCCCGAAACCGATCACCTTTTCCGGATGCTCATTGGCATAATTGCTGATGTAGTCGTTCGGCACGGCAAGCCCGGAATGGCGCGCACGCAGCCCGAACACGATTACCTTGTCCACGCCCGCCATGGCTTTCAGGTGCTTTTCCGGGGGAATGTGCAGGTCCAGCTTGTGCCCGCGTGATCGGGCATTAGCTTCATTGACGAAGTCATCCGACAGGTGGCCCGGGTATGCCCAGACATGGCTGTGACAATCAACCAGCACGTTCCGCTCCTTGTACCGAATCTCTTTTGACTTGACTGGGAACTTGGATGTTCAAAAAAAACTCCGGCACTCCCGCAACGTCCATCCTGGCTCGAAACAGCGCGCCTGCCAGGGGGTCTCTCTCGGGCGACGCATGACCGCCCGCCGTAGTGATATACATGTCCATTAAGTTTTCCCCGCCGAACGTCACGCTCGACACTTTGCCGTCGGTAGCTCGATGCGTTCCGCGACAGAACCGTCCTCCCGCAAGCGCACGACCGCGAAGCCGTCCCACAGCGCCGACCACAACCTTCCCTGCGCATCCAGTGTCGCTCCGTCCGGCATCCCATCTTTTTCGTTGAACCGGGCAAACATGCGCTGATTGCCGATCGCGCCTGTTTCTACGTCATAATCGAAAACATAGATCTCGTACGACAGCGTATCCGTATAGTAAAAGAGCTTCTGATCGGCAGAGAAGGCCATACCGTTTGAACAGCTGATGTTCTGGAGGAGCAGCGAAAACGATCCATCCGGATCGAGGCGATAGAGGCGCCCTTTTTGGCCATTATCATCGACGATGCCACAAAAAACGCGCCCGCGCGGGTCCGCAATCACGTCATTGAAACGGAAATTACGCTCTCGAGCAATCTCTTCGATCACCGTCGTGATCATGCCATCGTGCCAGCAGGCTACCGTCCCCCGGTCCATGAAGAGCAACAACGAACCATCCTGCTGAATGGTGAAGCCGCCTACCGTCCGTCCCTGGTAAATTTGCTCGTGCGTTCCCGTTACGAGGTCGTAGCGAAACATCCGGCCGCCGGGGATATCGGTCCAATACAGCCGTCTCTCTCCCGGATGGGAGAGCGGATTTTCCCCAGTCTCGCAGTGGTAATTCGCAATCAGTTTTGGTTGTGATGGCATCATTCCGGCTCCTAGAGCACGCCATATTTGTCGTATACATCCCTTAGATACGCACCTGCCATCAGTTCGCTCCTGCTGCCGTTCTCTCTTTCCATTTTCTCGGTCGCCATTTGAATCACCTGGGGCAAAATTTCAGCCGGCACCACGACGACTCCGTCGTAATCGGCAAAAACCAGGTCTCCCGGATTCACCCGTACACCCGCGCACACCACCGGCACGTTGTAATCAAGGATGATACCCCGGCCCTTCGAATCCACCGGCTTGATGCCACGCGCAAACACCGGAAACTGCAAGGCCTGGATCTTCTTTACGTCCCTGACCAACCCGTCGATCACGGCGCCCCTCGCTCCGCGCGCGCGCGCTGCCGTAGATAGCAACTCGCCCCACGGCGCATTCTGCAGGGAATCGGCGGTGCTGGCAATCACCACTTCGCCAGGGAGCACTGAATCTAGCGCCTCGATCTCCATTGCATAGGGGTCCTCAGGGATGTGGTAAGTATCCACGCAGCTCAACGTCCGCGCCCAGCCGGCAAAGCAGTCCTCCGGCGAAAGCGGGCGCATGAATTCCCTCAGCGCCTGGTCCCTGTACCCGAGTTCATCCATCGAATCCGACACGACGGCGGTATAAAGATTCTTTTCAATGTGCCTGAACAATTCCAGATCCGCTCCGGTTGCCGGGCTCCTCATGACTCGTTGCGAATAGCTCATACGCCCCCAACTTAATGAAATCCGAATCTCTGCTGAACCGAACAGAGTACCGGAAACCGAGAAGTGTCCGATACCGAGGACAATCTCTTGCATGGGTAAAAGCCCGGTTACATGCGGTCCATATCCCTGCGTCACCAGGCGACCCGCGATATCCAGCCCTGCGCGAGCGACCGGAAATCCTGACCGGATCAACTAGAAACTTACCTTCAGCGCCCCTTGCATCATGCGGCGTGACCCTGAGAGCCTCATAAAGAGCGTTCTCCTAATAACGGACTACTTATGAGCGGCTTGCTATCCTTTCGCGATCATGCGCCGGATCCGGCTCTTGTCTCCCCATGTAGACTCCGTATGCGCTAATATGTCTTCCGGGCTGAACCAGAACGGCTTGACCCCATGCTGGCTATGAAGTTTTGCCAGATCGTTGTAATGCGGCGAGTCCTTGTGTTCCGATTCACCATATGGCAACAGGCTCCAGATCTGCTTGGGTTTGCTCTGATTGCTGTCTGGCTCTACCACGATCATCAGGTGGCCCCAACCGTCGTTGCAGAAAATCCGCCCGTCATCCTGCTCCGGCCCCTCATCCGGATGCAGCACGCCAAACAGCTCCACGCTGGTTCCATCCATGGGAAACACGCCGTTGCGCACCAACACGTTGATCTTTCCCCATGGAACATCCAATGTACCAAACTTCTTCTCGAGCAGTTCCATTCCTTCTGCAAACGCGCGCCATGCCGGTTCCTGCTCCTCGCTGGAATGGATATCGATCTTCCCGCGTTCGTATGCGACAAATCGCGCGTATCGTGCTTCACCCTGCGCTTCCCTGTAGGTCTTCGCCCAGTAGTAGAGATAGGTGCTCGCCAGTGAATTTACCGCGGACTGACGATTCCACTTCCTCAACTCCTCCAGCGGCGCGCGCAGCTTTTCGCCTTTCAGCCGTATCCGCGAAGCTTCCAATAGAAGCGGCACGATCACGTCTGCGGGTAACATATACGTGTCGTAGCCCAACTCCACCATTTCGTCGCGCGTGAACTTCTTGTCCTGTCCTAGCACCTGGACCACCCGCTCGCCGCGTGTATTGAGCGCCTCCATTCCTGCGCCAGGCTTCACCGGGTACTGCAGGTAATAAGGGCCGAGCATCAGGGGATCCAGTCCCGAATGCGTCGTCGAGACCCAAAAGGCGTTGTTGCAGTTCTGCAGGAATCCCGAAGGCGGATTCGTCAATTGCGGATACTTCTCAAACGGAACAAACGGCCCCCACTCAGTTTCCTTTGTCCATCCCGGCACCGGCTTGAACCAGTCGAACTTGTTGTTCCTTTCCGGCACGTCGCCGTTGTGCACCCAATAAATGTTCTGGGAGTCGGTGCAGAGAAAATTCCATCGGGGAATCAATTGCCGCGCAATCGCCGCTTTGAACTCATCGAGATTTTGCGCCTTCATCAGACCATAAAGCCCGCTTGAGTAATTCACACTATCAAAGTTCGGCACCTTTACTGACCATGCCCGATTGTGTTCCGCATCGAACTTCACCACCGGCCCGTGATGCGTGTAATACAAAGGCAGAGAGACCGTCTCCATCCCCTTCGGCCCCTTTACCTGGAAGGTTGCCATCTCTTCCCGGATCTCGCGCCACTCGCCCTCGTATAGGTATTGCCGATGGTCTTTGGGATTGATCTTCTCCTCGTACACATCCGAGATGTTGGGTTGGTTCCACGTTGCCGACCATGTGATTCTGTCGTTGAATCCCATCAGGAAAAATGGGCTGCCGAACCAGCTGATTCCGCCTGCATTCAACTTTCCCGGCACCATCAGGTGCGCTTCGTAGTTCTGGAAGCGGTTGGCCCACGGCATGTGCGTGTGCTCCACGTGGATGACGCGCCCATCGGCCGACTTCTTCGGGGCGATCGCAAACTGGTTCGAGCCGAAGCTCGGGAAGTTCCACGTCTGCTCCGTCATCTTCATCAGCGCATCATGCACGCTGTAGAAGCGGAAGTACTGGCTGCGCTCAAGCGCTTCAACATCCTCCGCCGTGATTCCGTCGATCCACTCCGGGACCTGGCCCCGGTGCTCGGCGATGTACGTGTTCACCCCGCGCGCAAAGGCATCCAGAAGCTTGTAAACCGCCGGGTCAATCCTGCTTCTGTTCTCGATGACTCCCTGCTTTGTACGCATCAGTCTCTGCAGGTAATCGCCATCCCATCTATATTCGTAGGAAATGAAGTGCAGGTAGCCATCACCGAGTGCTTCGAACCCCTGCACCTCCGCGCGCCTCCCCTGTGCATCACGGTATTGCAGCATCATGCGCTCCAGATGGTCCTCCGCCTGCGCATAGCCATACCCGAAAAAAACCGCTTCCTCCGTCTCGCCTACAATGTGAGGCACGCCGTATTGATCGCGATAGATACTTACGTCTCGGGCCAACCGCTCATCGCGCTCCGCATGCACCGTCCTTTCACGCTCGGCCTCGTCCACTTCTGCGAAGGCCGAGACCTGAAATCCAATCATGGAGCTTAACGCAAGTACGACCGCCTCGCGGCGATTAAGCTGCATCGGGTCCTCTCGACCATGAGATACTTTGGAAACAAGTCAATCGCTCCTCCGGCTGCCGAACGCGCTAGGCCTGCTCCAGGTAAGCGATGGCAAACTCGCTCACGAACGCACCCACCGAATCTCGATCAGGCTATCTCCATCATCCGGAAATCGCGCGGTAATCGGTAGACCATCGTATGCCAATCCCTCTGATTCAATCCGACCCGCTGGACACGTCAAATCCAGACTGAAGCCCTCGCAGCCATGCCGGTGTTCAGGCTAACAATGCCATGCCGAGATAACTTTACGCAGAGCACAGATCTGACCTGCCGGCTTCACAGCCGCATTCTCCAACTGGCGAAAAATACCCGCTCGAATCGCGTATGCGCTCCAGCTTCGGAAATGGCAGTTTTTGGGTTAGCACGCCAAGTATGGGAGCATAAACGGCAGCGGAGTGTTTACGCCTGTCAGCACAGGGTCCGCAAATTGAGCTGGCCCCCGCAAAACGTACCCCCTGTAGGCGATTTGTCGCCCAGCAAAGACATCTATCCCCGTTCAGTCCTGCGTCTGAAGTGGTATGAGCCTGCTCATGCGCAGCAGATTGTGCGCTGCTGCAGTGAACTGGAACAGCCAGTCCACTCGCCGCAGTCCGGGACACTCTTACCTGGCAGAGTCGTCCCTGCTTCATCCAACCAAAGAATGCTCGGTTCCCCGTGGTTGCGAACGTCAATACCTGAACGAGGTCTCACTTGGAATCAGCTCGCAGCCAGGATGGGTGTCAGCGTTGCCACCCTCGCTCACCTGTCAGTTGGAGGCCGGACTTCATTTCCACAAGTAATGAGAATACTGATTTGGCTGGAGAGATCAGCCGCAGAGTTCACGCGCTTAACGGATCGGTGAAGATCCGCCTGAGTCAAGCTATTCTCTCGGGAGTTACGCGAGATGGGGGCTTCACAGCAGCCGAAATCGTCGATATAATCCACCCCTCGATGTGAGGTTTGCCATGCTCAGATCAATTGGCGTAGTCGCCGGGTGCTACGTACTTTCGATTATTCTCGTCATTGCAACGGACCCACTGCTGCCCCACTTTTTTCCCAGGGATTTTGTCAGGGGACATATACCGTCCAACCCGCCGCTGCTGGTAAGCACGGCGTTCTTCGTCGTGATTTCGATATTGTGTGCGGCGCTCTGTGCTCGATTTGCACCATCTCGAGCCGGCCGACATGTGCTCTGGTTCTTCATCGTCGGGGAGGTTATTGGTATCGCAGCGACGATTCCCAACTGGAGCAAGGGATGGCCCCATTGGTACTGGCTCTCGTGGCTGCTGACGTGGCCATTGAGTTGTTGGATCGGACTTTTCCTACACGGCCGAGGAACTGCCCGAATGCCAGCGACAACGGCTGGTGGGCGGTAGGGCCTTCGTTCGCATCATCAGGAGATCATCCGGTAATCGATTCGCTCGTAGCTCGTCATCGCCAAGAGTCATGCGTATCGGAAGCCAGCGACGCCCCCCCGACTTCGAGATCAAGGCGACCGACATCATCGGTCTTTACGTGAGCCCGCCCGAGCACGTCGCCGCCTTCTGCGTTTAATCCTCCGATTTCCTCCGCCGACTGGCCGCAAGCCGTTGACTACTGTTACCACAGTCTGCTTGATGAAAACCTCATCGGAAGGTCCGATCGGCTGGGCAGATCGGTTTGACCATATCTGGGGAACACGGGCGCTTCGGCCTGAGCTCTTGACGAGGAAGCTTTCTCCAATCAGAAGATTGATCGCTTCCCGAACGGAGGTCTTGGATGCCTTGGATTCGTGCGCCCACTTTGTTTCTTGTGCCCACGATAAGCGCTCTTTGAACAGATAATCCGGTTCGCTAGGCTTACCGATGGATTCCAAGCGCTTTGATATTGTACGCTTCCATCTGAGGGATGGATTACACTTTGTTTCGATTGATTGTGTTGATTTAGAAACCACAGAAATGAGAATTGCAGAAGGGAAGATGCATGTTGCTTGAGAACAAGGTGGTGTTTGTCACTGGCGCGGGAAGCGGCATAGGCCGAGAGTGCGCAACCGCGTACGCCCGCGAAGGTGCAATTGTTGTTGTAACCGATATTGATGTGCAGAAGGCAGTCGCCACTGCCAAAGAGATACCTGGGACGGCAATTGGGATGGGCTGCGATGTCTCCGAGTTCGAATCTGTCGAGAAGGCAGTAGCCGAAACTATTCAGCGATTTGGCAGGATGGATGCGCTCCACAACAACGCCGGGCTGTCCTCGCCGTCGCTTCCGCTCGACGCCACTTCAGATGAGGAATGGGAACTGCTGATGCGAGTGAACGTGAAGAGCGTGTTTCACACGACACGCGCGGCCATTGAGTGGCTGAAGCAATCGCGCGGCGCAATTCTGAACACCGCAAGCATGACCGGCCTGATTGGTCAGGCCAATCATGCTGTTTACAGCGCTACGAAAGGAGCGATGATATCGCTCACGAAGTCGATGGCTCTCGACTATGCTCCACTGGGTATCCGGGTCAACGCAATCTGTCCGGCCGGCGTATGGACACCGATGCTGGTCGAGTGGGCGGGGCAGCAACCTGATCCGGCGAAGGTCCATAAATACCTCGACGAGATTCATGCGCTCGGTTATTGTCCGCATGGAGATGTGATTGCCGATCCCGCGGCGTTTCTGCTTTCCAACCACGCTCGATTCATCACCGGATGCATCTTGCCGGTCAGCGGAGGAGCGGAACTAGGATACCGGCGGTAAATGCGCAGACCGCCCGCTATCGGAGGCGACTGCGCAAATCCGTGTTGCCTAACCTGCCGCCTGCTCATGCGCTGGACGGGCGGAAGGTCGGAATCCGGATTGATCGCCGCATATGCCCGGCAAATGGGCGCACACATCTTTCGGCTGGCCTGTCGCTCAGAACCATCAGACATGTATCACGCGACTTGTCGCCGAGACCCAAAGTTCCCCAGCAACACGGTAGCATGCCTTAGTGCAGTTCAATCTTAACGACGCTATCGATTGTGTCCGGCAAATTCGGCGGAAGCTGAATGGCCAGAGTGTTGCCACTTTGCCGATGCCGGAGCACCTGTCCATCCGCCAGCAGCTCCACTCGTCTTACCGGCGCCATGCCCGCCACGCTCACTTCGCCTCCTGGCGAATCGAACACATGAAGATAGACCACGCCCTGCTTCGCCGTCGTTCTTCCGTACGAGAGCCCCTGTACTGGGCCATAGGTCGTTCCGTAGATCGATTCGCCATTGACCTGAAGCCATCGTCCAACGTCGCGCAAGCGATCAGCAAACTCCGGCTGAATCAGTCCCTCATCGGTCGGACCTACATTCAGGAGTAGATTTCCGCCCTTACTTGCTACATCGACCAGCGCTCGGATAATCGTCTTTGTCGATTTGAACTTCCGATCGTTTTTGTTATAACCCCACGTGTCGTTCATGGTCATGCAGGTCTCCCAGGGCCGGAACTCTTCAGGCCTGGGGATACCTCCCGGCAACTCACTGCCCAGTTCCGGATTTACCCCGACAATCCTGTAGCCCTTCACCGGAATCCGAGCAGGCACAAACTGCTCTGGCGTCTCGTAGTCCCCTGGCGTCCCCAGCCGGTTATTTATCAGCGAGCTCGGGGAAAGCTCTCGGAGCATGCGTTCGATATAGTACCCGTCGTACTTCTCCTGCTGATCCAGCCCATCAAAGAAAAACAACGCCGGCTCGCCATATCGCGTTACCAGCTCGCGGAGCTGCAACTGCATATACTGCAGGTAAATCGGCCATTGCGGACGCGCCGGCTCTCCCTCCCAGTTCTCCCTCGCAGGTTTGGAGGTGTCTCTGAAATCAGGATGATGCATGTCAGGCGGCGAGTAATAATATCCGAGTGGCATGCTACGCCGACTGCAAGCATCCGCCAGCATTCTGAGGATGTCCTTCTTATATGGTGTGTTAGTAATCTTATAATTGGTAAAACTTGAGTCGAACATGCAGAAGCCGTCGTGGTGCTTGGTGGTAAACACCACATATTTCTGGCCAGCCGCCTCGGCCAGTTCAACCCATGAGTCGGGATTGAACTTCGACGGATCGAACCGCTTGTAAAGATTTACATACTCCTCCTCGGTGATATGCCACTTCGGATTCGGCCTCATGATCGGCCATGAAATCTCCACGCTTGCCACAGATGACGGATTCCAATGGATAAACAAGCCGAACTTCGCATCCCGCCACCAGTTCATTCGCTGCTGCCATGCCTGTTCGCGATCTGCATCAACACTCGTCGCCTCGCGCCACGCTGAGGATGAAGCGCTTTCCAGCAAATCTGCTGACGGTTTCAGCTCAAGGGCGCCCAGCCTTTCCGCGGCGGCCACTATCGTACCCGCCCCTGCCATTCGAAACAAATCGCGCCGCTGGATCTTCCCCGCTCCCTTGCTCTCCTTCATGCACTCTACCTTCTGCTGACGGATTCGTATGATCGGCAGCGCTCCCGCCCTCGGCCGCCATTCTCAATCCCATCCAGAAATCGTTTAAATCGTATACAAAATCTATGTTTCGCTATCACACCTTGTCAAGCGTTTAACAATCTTGTGCTTCTCATACATTTTCGCTTACTATCCATTTTGAGTGCTTTTCCTTTCCCACGGAGCTTATACCTGCCACAAGCCGGGATCCGTTCGGCTGTTGACAGAACATGACAATCGAACAGGAATGGATACGTAAGGTAAAGAAATGCAAAACATAACAATCACTGGCATCCAGACGAAAGATGCCCGGTTTCCTCTCGAAGACGGCGCAGGCTCAGACGCGGTCCACTCAGGAGCAGAGTACGCCTTTGCCGTAACACAGCTGCAGACGGACAAAGGCATCCAGGGCACCGGCATCTGTTTAACCCTCGGTACCGGCAATCAGCTCGTGTGCGAAGCGATCGAGTATTTGAGCGCACATCTCCGCGACCTCGACATTGAAGAGCTTATGTCGAACTTCGGCGTCGTGTCGCGCAGTATGGCCGACGAACCTGGAATGCGCTGGCTTGGCCCGCATAAGGGCGTCGTCCACCTGGCGCTCGCATCCATCGTCAACGCCTGTTTCGACCTCTGGGCAAAGGCCCGGCAGGTGCCGCTGTGGCGTCTTCTGCTCGACCTCACTCCGGAACAGCTCGTTGATCTGCTCGACTTCCACTACCTCGAAGATCACCTCACCCGCGAAGAGGCGCTCGCCATCTTTCGCGATCACCTTGCAACACGTGCCCGGCGTGAAGGCGTTCTTCGCACCGGCTATCCCGGCTATGACACCTCCGTCGGCTGGTTCCAATACGAAGATGAACGAATCCGCGAAAACGCAAAGAAAGCGCTCGACTCCGGCTTCCAGGCCATCAAACTGAAGGTCGGTTCGAAGGATGGCGAACGCGATGTGCGGCGTGCCAACTTGCTTCGCGAAATCGTTGGCTCCCAGGGCACCATTATGCTCGATGCCAACCAGCAGTGGACGCTCGCCGAGGCCCGGAAGATGTGCGCAGCGCTGGCTCCCATGAACCCCTACTGGGTAGAAGAACCCACACACCCGGACGACATTCAGGCACACCGCGAGCTGGCGCGCGAGATCGTACCGATGCGAATAGCGCTCGGCGAGCACGTGCCCAATCTTGTGCTCTTCAAGAACTTTATCGAAGCCAAAGCCGTCCATTTTATGCAGCCCGACTGCACCCGGCTTGCCGGCGTATCGGAGTTCATCACCGCCAGCCTGCTTGCCCGTAAATACGGTCTCCCTGTGGTGCCGCATGTCGGCGATATGGGGCAGATCCATCAGCACCTGGTCCTGTTCAACCACATTGCCATGGGGCATGAAGCTCTCTTTCTCGAACATATCCCGCATCTGCGTAAGCACTTCTGCCATCCGGCAACCGTGTCCAACGGGGTCTACCAGACCCCGCAGGAACCGGGGCTCTCGAGTGACCTGAGAGAGGCAACAGCCGGTGGCCGCTAATCTTTGGATTGGCTTGCCAATGGTCCTCGCCGCTGGCATCCTCTCCGGCAACTGCATGCTCCCGATGAAGTTCGCTAGGCGCTGGCCCTGGGAGGGCACCTGGCTCGTCTTCTCAATTGTGTCCTTGATCTTTCTGCCTTGGGTGCTCGCCTTCGCTTTCGTGCCCGGCATCTGCGACCTCTATCGGACGCTCCCAGCTTCGGCGTTCATCGTACCCTTCGCCTTCGGCGTTGGATGGGGAATCGCGCAACTGCTCTTCGGAATCTCCATCTCCCGTCTCGGCCTGGCCCTCGGATATGCGATCATCGTGGGCCTTGGTGCCGTGCTCGGAACTCTTGTTCCCCTGTTCGTCAGGAATCGGTCGGTCATCGCCTCCTCACACGGCGCTCTGATTCTTTCCGGCGTCGCTGTCATGGCTCTCGGCATCGTTGTCTCCGCGGCCGCCGGCTCCCATCGCGAGAAGAACGTCGATGTCCGTCCCGTCGGCTCAGGATACGTCGTCGCCATCGTTGTCGCCGTCGTGTGCGGGCTACTCGCGCCCATGATTAACTACGCGTTTGCGTTTGGCCAATCCATCGGAGGCGCCGCCGTGGCCCGGGGCGTCACCCCAACGCTGGCCGGTTATGCAATCTGGCCCGTCGTCCTCTTCGGCGGGTTCATTCCCAACGTCATCTACTGTGCTTGGTTACTCACCAGAAACCATACCTGGCATACCTTCAGACAACTCGGGCTGCCCGACCTTTGGATGGGATGGTTCATGGGACTATTGTGGATGGGCGCATTCGCCCTCTACGGCGTGAGCTCTGTCTATCTCGGCAGGTTTGGTACGTCCGTCGGCTGGGCACTTTTTCAGATCTTCATGATCATGAGCGCAACCCTCTCCGGCGTCCTCACATCGGAGTGGAAGCACGCTCCAAGGCGCGCTAAACAACAGTTCTGGACAGCATTGGCTCTGCTGGCCATCGCAACCGCACTCATCGCATCCGGCAATCAGGCCTGAAGAACAGAGAATCGACGGTTGGTCGTAATAGACCGCGCCAGCCTCGCGATCACCGACGGCTGAAACTTTCGACGCACTCTCCGCCCTGCTTGCGTGCTCGCTAGATCACATTCATCATCCGTGCAATCCTTCCTTCACCTTCTCCATGGGCAGCGCCGTCCACACTTTGCGGTAGAAGTGCACCACGCAGCATTGCCACTTCGCCTCCGTATGGAACTCGGCCAAGTTCTCCAGGAAGACGCTCAGGCGCGGCGTGGTCGTCCTGGTCATCGGCCCTGAGCGTTTGCTCTCGCGCCGGCGGGGCCATAGCAGAATCAAAGCCAATCAATAACCTTCCTGGTTCCTGCTCGATTCTGGAGCATAGAACGGGTATGACGGCCCACACGCCAAACGAGGAAACCGGACGAGGCCGTCGGTTGCAACCGACGGCCTCGTCCGGAAAGATGGTACATCCACGAACATCTAGAAACTATAGCGAAGCGTCGCCTGCATCTGCCGCGGACTGTCATTCGTGCCAGAGATGATGCCGAACGTAGGACTGGTTACAGTTGTGTCAGGCATACCAAACACGTGGCGATTGAACGTATTGAATGATTCCATTCGGAAATCGAGGCGGTTCGATTCATGGAACTGTATTAGAGTCTTCTGAACTGCGAAATCTTCCTGGGAGAAGAATCCGCTGCGTAGGTCCCCCGAAATGCGCGGAAGGTTGCCAAAGGTATACCCGCCGCCTGCATTGATGATCTGAGGTGCATTCGGGTCCTGAAAATACAGAGGATTCAACGCCGATCCCGAAGTGAGGGGGTTGAAATGGCCGTTCTTCCATGCAGCCGAGTGGAGTTGCTGGCCAGGAACTGCATTATAGCGAATGCAAGTGTTAAGGCCCGGGATGCTAGTCGCGCATCCGCCCAGATCATAGGCGGGTGCCCCGCTGTGGTAGGTTTGAATTCCGCTCACCTGCCAATTTCCGATGAGAGCATTTACGATGCCGCCTTCGTTCAGGTACCGCTGGCCCTTTCCGAATGGCAGATTGTAGATATAGCTGATCGTAAGGTGTTGCGGGGTATCCAAGGCAGCGATGGACTTTTCACCTTTGCGATTGAATGGGTTCTGGATACCAGGATTGCCGTAGCCGCTTCCGGGAAAGAGTGAATCGGCGGCCAGAGATTCCGCTTTTGACCAGGTATAGGAAACCAGCAGACTGAGGCCGTTTCCGAATTGCCGCTGGAGTGTCGCATACATGGAATGGTAATAGCTCTGACCAAGATTCTCTCCAGGGGCGAAGATACTCGTGTACTGGGGGTAGGGCAGCAGGGAACGTGCGACTGTTCCACTGAATCCCGGATACGGATAAGGTGCATTCGCTCCGTTAACGGTTTGGTTTAAGTTAGCACCCATGTTGTAGTACTTTGGATCTAGGGCATCCGGGTAGAAAAGATAGTGGGATTGCAGGTGAGTTCCATGATTGCCCATATAGCCCAAAGTTAAAATCAGGTCGGGGGCCAGCATCTGTTGCACCTCGGCGCTCCACTCCTGCATCATGCCCACGCGCCCGAAGCTCCGTTTCACCCAGTTGGCACTGGAATTCACTAGTTGGCCTGGATCAAAGTTCGGTTTTGTGCTGGGGGCCGGCAGGGAGTTATCCAGGTAGACCGGGTTGAACCCTCCGGTTGCGAAGTCCTCAACAAAAGCTGTGCTACCGTATCCCGCGGGACCTGGGAAGTTGATGTTCGAAATCATCGGAGCATAAAGTACGCCGTAGTAGCCGTGGAAAACCGTTTGCTGGTGCAGGAAATCGGGTGTCCAAGCAATGCCGAGTCGCGGACCAAAATCCTTGTAATAGGTGTCCATTAGGCGGCTGCTCTGCCCGTTCGTGCTGCCGACTCCGGTATAGTTTTTTGGCATTGTCCCAGTGAAGTACAAAGCTCCGGGACGACCTCCGGCTCTGGGATTCGGTATGTCCGGGCTGAAATTGCTATTCGCGTTGTTAATCGCGTTTCTGAATGGGACGGGAACGTCGTAGCGCAGTCCCGCCGATATGAAGAGCGACCTGGTTGGTTTCCACTCGTCTTGAATATATGCGGCCCCATAGTCGTACAGGCGTGTAGGAAACTGCGCCTGGCCGGAAGCGTATGCATAGTTCACGCCGCCGATCAGGAAGCTGGCGACTCCATAGCCGGATGTCGACGCAGTTTGGCTGGCTGAAGTTGCGGCCCGGGTTATGTTATAGACGCCCGTGAGTGCGAAGTTGAAGTCCTGCGCCTCCTTCGAAAACTGGGCGGCACCCCCCAAGGTGATGGTGTGCTTGCCACGGATGAAGGTCAGGCTGTCCTCGGCATAGTAAAGGTCCTGCCAGTCGTTGTAGACGAACGAGAAACCCATCCCGGCCATGTCCGAGACCCTGATACTTGGAAATGGATTGCCTTGCGGCCCGTTCTGAAAGCCAAGAACCATGGGCCAGTTTTTACCGTCAAAAGCGGAGTATGGGCCGATCAGGTTGGTATAGCGGCTGTAACCGAAACGGAAAGAGTTGATGCTGGTAGGTGAAAATGTGTGCGTATAGCCTATCCGGTAGTGGTGCACGGTCAAATTCTGAATATCGCTGGCTGCATCCAGCGGGTCGGGCAAGGACGGCATCTTTCGAAGTACTTGCTGAAAAGGAATATAAGTAAAAAAGAAGTTGTCCTCCGGCGAAAACTGATGGTCGATGCGAATAGAATCCGTCGTGTCGACGAATGAGGAAGGCGCCGCCCATGAATAGTTGAGTGAGAGATTATTGTTCGTCGGCTGGGGGACGTACTTGAGAATGTTCTGGGCCACAGCGCTGAAGCGATTACTGGGTATGATGTTGCCGGGAAATGGGTCGCGGCAAAGTCGCCCTCCGACAGAGCGGGTCGTCGCTGGATCGAATATCTGGCCCTGATAGATCGTCTGTCCATTACATGGGTTGGTTCCCAGGGCAGGCCCAAGTGGAATCGCGCTGAAATCCCCTTGCCGCATAGCCATCGTTGGGAGGGTTGTGGTTTGGACCACGCTGAGCTTCTGGCGGAACTGCTCCCAAGAAAAAAAGAAGAACGTCTTATTCTTTCCGTTATAGATCTTCGGGATCCAAACAGGGCCGCCCAGGGTCACGCCATATTCGTTCTTCTTGTCGGGAGGGCGGCGGTAAACAGATGCCTTCGCCGGATTCTGCGCCGCATAGCCATTGTTGAACCACGTATTGGCGTCTAACACCTCATTTCGGAAGATTTCGTAACCCGATCCGTGGAATTGGTTTGTGCCCGATTTGGTGATGTATGATTCCACGCCCCCTGTGGTGTTTCCGTATTGCGCGCCCAGGCCCGACGTCAGCACCTTGAATTCGCGAATCGCATCGATTGAGCCTGGCGCCATTGCCGCGTTATCAGCAGGATTCAACTCGGTTGTGCCATCCACATATATTGCTTGTCCGAAAGCTCCTCCGCCTCCTAGCGAAAACTGATAGCTTGAGAAGCCAGAGGAAACCCCTGACGGGGCGGCTGACGTGTTGGGTGTGAGAAAGACAAAGGTGGTAGGATCGCGCATCGATGAAGTCCCGACGCTAAGAGGTAACGAGGTGGCCATCTCAGGGGTTATCACGGTTCCAACGTCCGTTGATTCGGTTTCCAGCGTGGCCCCACTAGCGCTTACCGTCACCGATTGCGTTACGGTGCCCGTTTCTAACGCGATATTGAGCGCTGTGGCGCTCGCGACCTGCACAATGACTCCAGTGCGAACTGCGGTTTGGAAGCCAGTGTGCGTGACGGTAATAGTGTACGTGGAGCTGGGCACCAGATTGAGGAAGCTGTAATGGCCCGCGGAATTGGTCATCGTGTGCTGCTTGACGCCGGTCGCTTCGTTCGTTAAGTCGACGGATGCTTGTGCAATCACTGCACCTGTGGGGTCGGTAACGACTCCACTTACAGATCCCGTTCCGGCCATCTGTGCCAACGCGGTATGTGCAACGAGAATCAAACAAACAAATACCGACCAAACACCCAATCGCTTTCTTAAAATTTCTCCGATTCGCATCTGCTCTTGCATACTGTTACCTCCCTGAGCTGTGCGGACGTTGTTTTAACCACTTGTGGAAATCAAGCATCCTAATTCCCAAAGATTTCAAACGCTCCGCCGTTTAACTGGTTCGTTTTCCGATCACTAAATGTTTAAGGAGTCAGATGTGTGTGCCGTATTGCCGTGGTGGCACGCGCGCCGGAACAGTGCGTCGGCGGAATTTATTTACATCTCCCGCCATCGCACCTTGCTCCAGGATCACGAGAGAAGAAGATAAAAGACATGTAGCATTAGCGATTTTCATCAGCCATATGTTCAAATTTCCATCTTGCGCCATGACTTCCTCCAAAATTTAACCTTTAACTAGAGGACAGTACAGATGGATCCATCTTTTGTCAACATTTAATTACTTTTTACTTTGCTCTTGCACCAAATAGAAGCTTTTCAACAGGATAACCGTTCCATTTTGAGAAGCCACGATGGCATCGCAGGCAACAATGACGGGAACTGCAAAATAATATATACATATAAGCGCAACGCTCGTAATTCGCCGATAGAATTTCAGACGGCTGCCGCTGCTTGTTTCGTCCTGTTTCGTATATTGTCAGAAAGGGATTTTTGATGATCGGAATTTTGCGCTTTTGTTTAGGAACGTGCTCCTCCGCAGTCCAACCAGCGTGCCGTAGTATGTGGAAAATGGTTATGCCACCCCCCTGTTGGCGAGTCCTTCAGGCCAGTCTTTTGCTTGCGGCCGGGTTTTCGCTTCCTTTGTCTGGAATCGCAGCAGTCGAAACAGATTCACCCTCGGTCGTTGCCGCCATCTTTGACGGCGGACCGGTCACCTCCACCCGAAATTCCATCGAGACCCGCGCGATCGAAGCGCAATGGAGCGTATCTGCCGGCAAACTATCCGGGGTAGCCATCACCGACAAACTCCACCAGAAGACCCTGACCCTCACTTCTCCTTTCAGTCTCGAAATGGCGGACGGCAGAGTGGTTAGGGCAAAGGATTTGCATTTTCTGGCCCCGCCGAATATCCAGACGCTCTCAGGCGAGCCAGGCGCGTCCCGCTTCTCGGACCGAATCGGCGGTAAGGAGGTTAAGGCCGTGTTTAGCGACGATACTGGCGAGATACGAGTGGACTGGTCGCTGATAATGCGCGATGGCAGCCAGTACGTGCGACAGATTCTCACTATCTCTGCCCCGCGGAAGGACCTGGCCATCCGTAACGTCCGCCTGATCGACGTCGAGACCGTCGGTGCGAAGGTGGAAGGTTCGGTGGCGGGCTCCCCTATCGTTGCCGGCGATCTGTTCTTCGGGGTGGAGCATCCTTTATCTGTTAGTAAGGTAGACGCAGAGCACGCGTCGGCGGACGTCAGGCGGACCTTGCCGCTCCCCCTGCGACATTCCGTCACATATTCTTCGGTGATCGGCGTGGCCCCCTCCGGGCAGATGCGTCGGGCGTTCCTCAACTACATTGAACGCGAGCGCGCGCATCCGTATCGTACCTTCCTCCACTACAACTCCTGGTATGACATCGGGTATTTCAACCAATACAACGAGAAGATGGCGCTCGACGTCATCAACTCCTTCGGGAAACAACTTCACGACCAGCGGGGGGTCACACTTGATTCCTTCCTGTTCGACGATGGATGGGACAACCATTCCGCTCCGTTGTGGGGATTCAACAGCGGCTTCCCCAATGGATTTACACCGTTGCGTGAGGCCGCCGCGCGTTACGGTACTGCTCCTGGGGTTTGGATTTCGCCATTCGGCGGCTATGGAGAACCGAAAAAAGAACGCCTCGCAGCCGGCAAAGCTGAAGGGTTTGAGACAGTAGGCTCCGGCTCGGATCTCGATAGCGGATTCGCGCTCTCCGGCCCGAAGTACTACGCGCGCTTCCACCAGATTTGCGTGAATTTTCTTAACAAGTACGGCGTCAACCAGTTCAAGTTCGACGGTTTCGGAAACGCCAACACCGTAATTCCCGGGAGCCAGTTTGACAGTGACTTCGATGCTATGGTGCATCTCATCAGCGATTTGCGCCAGATCAAACCGGACGTGTTTATCGACCTGACCTTCGGTACGGATCCGTCCCCTTTCTGGCTGCTCTACGGTGATGCCGTTCATCGCGGCGGGAAAGGCACGACCTTTACTGGCCGCGGAGAGTTCGGCGGAGATACAAACTTCTTTGGCGACGGCGACTACGTCGAGCAATGGCTTACCTTCCGTGATGGAAGCACCTACGTCGGCGTGCACCTACGGGGGCCACTGTTTCCACTCAATTCTGTCATGATGACTGGATTGGTTTTCGCCCGCCAACGTCCCCACCTTAATGAGGACCCGGGTCATGACTGGCCCAACGAAGTCCACTCTTTCTTCGGCAACGGAACACAGTTGCAGGAGATGTACGTTACGCCCAGCTTGTTAACCAGCGCGGATTGGGACGTGCTTGCCGAAGCGGCCAAGTGGTCTCGCGCCCATGCAGACATTCTCAAAGATACGCATTGGATCGGCGGGGATCCGGGTAAACTTCAAGTCTACGGTTGGGCATCGTGGGCGCCGCGGGGAGGCATTCTTGTGCTCCGCAATCCATCCCGCAAATCGCAAGAGATCGCGATCGACGTAGAAAAAGCATTTGAGCTGCCTCCAGGCGCGGCTCGCAAATTTACGGCCCACAGCCCCTGGTCGAGCGACGCTTCTCAGCCGCCGATCACACTTGAAGCCGGCAAGCCCCACACCTTTAAGCTTGCGCCGTTTCAGGTAATCACGCTCGACGCAGATCCACAGTCATGAATTCGAGAGCAGACGCAGAGAATCCTTTGTGCCCATAACCGAGCCGGTGCGGCGTACGTCGCACCGGCTCGGTTATTCCGTAAAGCGTGCTGGAAATGCGCAAACGAATCGAGAGTGAGGTCTATGCAATCAAAGAGTGACTATTTCGAAAGGCCAGGTTTCCCTATCCTCGCACTGCTTACAATCGGTTTTGCGCTGCTCCCAGGACCGGTTGCGGTCGCGCAGAGAGATGCGAGGAGCGCCACACCGGCCGTAACTGGAAATCCGCGTGTTGACAAGCTGCTCCACGAGCTCACCCTCAAAGAAAAGGTAAGCCTCATCCATGGAGTTCCCGAACCGGACGCGACCGATCAGGGGGAGGCAGGATACATGGCCGGCGTTCCCCGCCTCGGCATCCCACCGCTGCGAATGACAGATGGTGTCCTGGGCCTGTTGACACGTGTCCCGGCCACTGCGCCCACGTGTTCCATGGGCATTGCCGCAACCTTCAGTCGCGAAGACGCACAGGAAACCGGGACCGTCATCGCCCGGCTGGCAAAGGCACGCGGTTCAAGACTCGTGCTCGAGCCCTCAATGAATATCGACCGGGATATCGCCTTCCACATGGCATACAACAGCTTCGGCGAAGATCCACTGCTCAGCGGCGAGATCGCGGCCGCGATGATTCAGGGAATCGAACACAACGGCGTGATGGCCGATGCGAAGCACTACATCGGATACGCCTCTAACCGGGACAATGTCGTCATCGAACCGCAAGCATTACACGAAATCTACATTGCGCCTTTCGTGAACGCTGTTCAGGCCGGTGTCGCCACCGTGATGTGCGGGTACACCCGCGTCAACGGAAAGTACGCCTGCGGCAACGGCGAATTCCAGAACACGATCCTTCGGGATGAGATCGACTTCAAAGGCTTCCTGATGTCCGACTGGGGTGCCAACCACGGCACCACCTTCATCAATGAAGGGCTCGATCTTGAGATGCCCGGACCCGGCAATATCGCGCACATACAGTCTTTCTTCGGTGGCGATGCTCCGATCCGCCCCGCGACAGAGGGAGCCGCCGCTAATAAAAACTTTGAGTTCCGCTGGGATGGCAGACTGCCCGAGGAGCCGCCATTCAGTCCTCTTGAGGCGCCCGCACCTGCCACGCCCCACGCCCCGAAGACCGACCAAAGCATGATGGATGCCCTGCGTGACGGCACTGTCACCGAGGACACCGTCACCCGTGCCGTAGCGCGTATCCTGCTCCAGTTCGATCGCTTCGGCCTGCTTGAGCACCAACAGCCGCTCGATCGCACTCTTCAGCTCAGCAGCGATACCACTCAACTGAATGCCAGAACAATTGAGAAGACGGGAGAAGACGCAGCCGTTCTGCTTAAAAACGACAACAATGCCCTGCCCCTCAAGAAGACTGCGCTGCAGTCGCTGGCCCTGATCGGGCCCGGCGCGGCTCAGACCGTTGCCGTGGGCCTCGCCGGAGAGAAGTCCGTCGGACTGCCCGCCCGGCAGATCGGTACCTTGCAGGTTCTCAAGAGATACTTCCCGGGTTCCGCCAGTCACATCGAATACGCAGTTGCCGATGACCTGACCGGCACGACGATTCCTGCGCGATATCTCTCCCATCACGGGAAGCCAGGTCTGGAACGGAGCGGAACCGCTTCCGGAACGGATCCGCAAATCGACTTCACGCGTAAAAACGGCAGGGCGCTCCCCGCAAATGTGTCCGAGACCTGGTCGGGAACCCTGACCGTGCCCAGCACAGGGAACTACCGCCTTCACCTGCAGGTTCTTGGCTGCTATGGAGCACTTTGGCTGGATGGCAAACGCCTCATATCGAATGGCCGCGCAATCATTCACGGTGACATCACCCAAGCCGGACAGGACGATGTGCTGCCCACCACCGACGGCCTCGACAGTCTGCGCGTCGAAGTACCGCTCGCCGCCGGCGAGCACAAACTCTACGTCTCCGTGATCCCCAACACCTCCAATCAACCCATTCAGGTCCGGCTAAACTGGGTGACACCGGAGCAAAGGAGCGCGAACTACGCGGCGGCCATCGCCGCGGCCAGAGGCGCGAAAACAGCCGTCGTCTTCGCCTGGAGCCGGACCTTTCCAACCTTCGCTCTTCCCGGCGATCAGGATCGGCTGATTGCCGATATCGCCGCCATCAACCCCAACACGATTGTGGTGCTCAACGTGAGCCAGCCGATCGCCATGCCCTGGCTGGACAAGGTCAAGGCAGTTCTGCAGATGTGGTGGCCAGGCGACGAGGGTGGTTGGGCAACCGCCAATATCCTGCTCGGGCGCGCGAATCCCGCAGGACGCCTCCCCTTCACCTGGGGCCGGAGTCTCCAGGACTACCCTGCCACCGACCCTCGATACCCTGAGCGCTCCGATAAAGGAGTCGATGGGAAGTCAACGTTCACTGAAGGTATCTTCGTCGGCTACCGCTGGTTCGATAAGCAACAGATCAAACCTCTGTTTCCGTTCGGCTACGGCCTCTCGTATACAAGCTTTGAGTACTCACATCTTCATGTAAGCCGAGCGGCCGATGGCGGGCTGGACGTCAGCTTTACCGTTCGGAACTCCGGAAAAAAAGCCGGCGACGAAGTACCACAGGTCTATCTCGGAATCCCGCGAAATGCTCCCGCCAGCAGCCAGTTTGCAAAAGAGGCGTTGGCCGCCTTCGACCGCATCCACCTCGCGCCGGGCACTGCAAAGAATGTATCTCTGCATGTCCCCCGCCGCAGCCTGGAGTACTGGTCCACCTCAAAGAGCGGATGGCAGTTTGCCTCCGGTGAGCGAGACATCCTGGTCGGCAGCTCCTCGCGCGATATTAAGCTCACTCAATCGATTATAGTTGCGGAGTAAAACATTCAGCATTTGGCAGCACGATCACTCATCTGCAACACTGGCGCGGAGCCGTGGCGCTGGTTCAAGGCGATGATGCGCTGTGGGGCAAAGATTCGAGCTGCTGACGAGTATGCTTGGCATCGCCACAATCAGCGTATTGGAGCTGCGCTGCTGGGGAACTGGTTCCGCTGTAGAAGAAGATGACGGGACAGCAGTGGGCGCCTCTTAGCGGGGAAACAGGTGGAACGAGAGTAGCGTCATCTTAATCGCTGCAATCTGATTTCACGTCTCCAAAGCGGTTTTCCTTGCTCGGGTGGAAATACGTTGATAAGATCAGGCTAGTTTTACTGGAGGCGATCCTTGCAGCGCCTTGGAATGATGATCAGATTGAAAGCTGGGTTCGAGAATGAGTACAAGCAATATCACGCTTCCGTGTGGCCCGAAGTGTTGAGCAAAATCTCCGAATGCAATATTCGCAATTACTCCATTTTCTTTAAGGACGGCGTGCTATTCGGATATCTCGAGTACCACGGAACCGATATCAAAAATGATTGGGCAAAGATGGCCGCCGACCCAAAGACGCAGGAATGGTGGGCAATAATGGGTCCAATGCAAGAACCCATACCTACTCGGAAAAAGGGAGAGTGGTGGGCAGAGATGGAAGAAGTTTTTCACGTCGATTAACCGAATCTGATCGCAAGACGTCGTACAGTGTGAACTCCTTTGTTACGCCTCTCATTCAAAGACGATCAGCTGCGTTCAGAAGGGTTATCGCGACGTAGCGTGAGAGTTCCTCCGACGCTGGACTGCCCTTTTACGCCGAAGAGATAGTTAGTGTAACGTAGCTGCTTCTAGGTTCAAGTAGCCGCCGTCAGGGGTGTGGAGAAGTGGGAAGCGCGTAACGGTTTTCCACTTCTCCATATCCATGCTTTTTGTCAGCCATGCCTCGGAGGGCCCGGGGGTTATATCCGAGCGAAGAGTGTGGCCTGACGGTGTTGCAGTGGGCACGCCAACGTTCGGCCAGCACGCGCACCTCCTTCAATGAATAGAAGATCTCTCCGTTCAGGAATCGCGGCCTGGATCGTTGACGGCACCGGACTGACGAAGAAAGAAACTCATTGCCTCTATTAGATCAGTTCCTGATATCTGGCTGCTGTCTTTCTGGTATCGCGGACACGATCCGAGCCCGTGCATCGATCTCGATATGCTGCGAGTTCCGTATTTCGGAGCCGATGATACAATTCACCGTTAAAGACCCGTCATGAAGAAACATTTTTTTCTGCTACTTCTTCTTCTGCTTATTGGTAGCTTTGGGCCACCGCTAAAGGCAGCAACCTGTGATGGTCTTGCGCAGTTGTCTTCAACCCATATCAAGATAACTTCCGCTGAGCTCATTTCATCCGGGGTTTGGAAGCAACGGGAAGGAGAATCACTCTTAGATTTACCTCCATTTTGCCGCGTAGCTGCCACCCTCATCCCGTCGCCTGATTCTGCGATTCGAGTAGAACTCTGGCTGCCTGTTAGCGGCTGGAACGGCAAAATGGAAGGGACTGGAAATGGCGGGTACGCCGGAAGTATCAATTACCGTGCGCTAGCAGACGGGCTGCGGCGCGGGTACGCTGTTGCGAACACTGACATGGGAACCGACCATTGGTGGGCTGAGGATGGAAACGCTCTCGTTAGACATCCTGAGAAATGGGCAGATTGGGGATGGCGCGCTACGCACTTGATGACGGTTGAGGCCAAAAAGATTATCGCTGCTTACTACCAGCGGATGCCCAGCCATTCTTATTTCTGGGGCTGCTCGACTGGCGGTCAGCAAGCATTGATGGAGGCCCAGCGCTTTCCCGACGACTACGACGGCATCATCGCAGGCGCTCCAGCGAACAATCGGACCCATTTACATATTGCTTTCCTTTGGGACTTCGCCGCGGCCGAACACAGCCCTGGATCCCGAATTTCCGATTTAAAGCTGACAGCGATGAATCAGGCCGTACTCAACGAATGTGCCTCTGCAAAGGCAGCGCCCGGAGACTCATTTTTGTCCGATCCACTCGAGTGCCATTGGTCGCCTGCAGATTTGCTTTGCAAGTCCAGCGATGCTCCGGATTGCCTTACGCATGATCAAGTGGTCACCGCAAACAAGTTCTACGATGGCCCCCGGGATCCGGCTACCCATCGGTCGATTTATCCCGGCGAAGCACGTGGCACTGAGTTCGGGTGGGGAAAGATGATGCCGCTAACCGGCGGTCCTGCCTACCAGACCCTATTCAAATGGGTAGTTGGATCAGATTGGACCTGGCGCGAGTTTAACTTCGATCGGGATGTAGCAGTTGTTGATGCAAAGTTAGGACCGTTGGTCAATGCGACAGACCCTGATCTGCAAATTTTTGAAGCACACGGACACAAACTCCTTATGTATCACGGTTGGGCAGACTGGCTTCTGCCACCCCAGGAATCGATTAATTATCTTAGTGCCGTCCAGAACGCAGAGGCCGTCAGGATCAAAGGGGAAAGCGGGGAGGAGAAAACGAGGTCGTTCCTGCGACTTTTTATGATCCCTGGCATGGCCCACTGCGCCGACGGCCCGGGTCTAAACTCAATAGATCCTCTTCCGGCACTTGAGCTCTGGGTTGAGAATGGTGTCGCACCCGACCAAATCATCGCGAAGCGCGTTGATCACGGGAAAACCGTGATGAGCAGGCCCGTCTGTCCGTATCCGGAACGCACTCGCTATAACGGGACCGGTGCTATCGACTCTGCGTCCAGTTTTCAATGTACTGGCTTATAAAAAACGACCATCCCTTGCAGTCGAGTGCCTTCTCACAAGGCAACGGTGCCCTTTGTTGATTCCGAGTTCATTGCGACTACCCTCCCGATTCGGCGCGGAACACGTCTCCTATGCAACCGTACGAGCAGTAAAATGTGGGACTACAGCGAAATTTGATGTAAGGCATGCGCAATTTATTCATCCGCTGTCCTGACGATATTTTTATCGTGTTCTCAGAGCCAGATGCATTCCTTATGTAATGCATCTGGCTCTGGGGTATCAATCAGCGATAACGTAGGATTTCTTTCGCACAATTGGTTCGGCTTGTAGGCTTGGAAGGCTGGTACAAACAGGGGGAGCGAGACCTCCGGGACGAGGACGATGGAACCAACCGAGGAAGCGGGAGTTGGAACT
>Ga0209581_1000438_pt1 | contig 89839 bp, 91 predicted proteins | sample Coa_R2_FD_187160 | JGI IMG/M metagenome (GOLD analysis project Ga0209581, IMG submission 187160) | Surface soil microbial communities from Centralia Pennsylvania, which are recovering from an underground coalmine fire - Coalmine... | ecosystem: Environmental > Terrestrial > Soil > Unclassified ...
CGAGTGGATCGAGGTCTTCTACAACCGGCAACGGTTGCACGAAACGCTCGACTATGTGAGCCCGGTGCGGTATGAAGAGCGGAGGGTTGTCTCTTAACTACGTGTCCGTGGAAACGGGTACACCTCACACCACTATTTTTCTACAGACAAGGTGGCACGGAGAAGGGCAACGATCTGCTTATAATTTGGCGGCACCGGTATGAATCCGACGCACGCGGATCCGTCCCTCGCGTTTACGGACCTGGGCGATGTCATATGACGCCTGCATCCGCATCAGTGTATCCATCTTCACGCCGAAGGCTTTTTCGATGCGCAGCGCCATGTCCCCGGACAGATCAGCCTTGCCATTCAGCAGACTGGACAAGGCGGGTCGGGAGACTTTAAGCGCCGATGCCGCGGCGGTCACCGACAGGCCCGCGGGGGCAATAATCTCGCTGCGGATAAAATCTCCGGGATGAGGCGGGTTCTTCATCGGCATCAGATTTACTCCTCTGTCTAATGGTAGTCTTCCAAATTGATATCGCAGATTTCACGTTCGGCAAGATCGATCCGGAACGTCAATCGTCGATTGCGGGTGACGCTCAAGCTCCATGTGCCTTTACGGTCGCCGGTCAGGATGTGCGCTCTCCATACAGGAAGCGCCTTTAATTCCACCGGGTTTTCCATGTCATCGAGGTAGGCAAACATCTTTCGCAGTTTGTCTACGGTATCCGGCGGCACTCCCTTGGCATTGTCCTCCGTGTAAAGCCGTTTAAGGCCCTTGTGAACAAAGTTCCGTATCTTCACCGTCGTACTGTAGCCTGTAGCTTAACACTATTCAAGCGTCGTCGATAGTAGGAGGCAAGCTATTATTTTCTGCTTTCAAGTGCGATAAAGGTTAACGAGCGTTGGGGGACAAGGCGGCGCGGAGGAGGGCGACCACCTGCGTCATGCCGGCGTTCAAATGCGCCTCGATGATCTGCGGCGTGATGGTCGCCGCGCCGCGGCCGGCGGCGCGGTTGGCCACCACCGCGCAGCAGGCGTAGGGAATCCCCAGCTCGCGCGCCAGTCCCGCCTCCGGCATGCCGGTCATGCCGACGATGTCGCAGCCGTCGCGCTCCATGCGATCGATTTCGGCGGCGGATTCCAGCCGCGGCCCCTGCGTTGCGCCGTAGACGCCGTGCGGGACGACGTCGATCCCCGCCGCCGCCGCGGCGTCGGTGAGTTGCTGCCGCAGATGCTCGTCGTAGGGATGGGTGAAGTCGACGTGTGTCACCGGCGTGTCTTCGCCCTCGAAGAAGGTGTGCCCGCGGCCGTGGGTGTAATCGACGATCTGATCCGGTATGACGATGCGCTCGGGGCGCATCTCGACCGTGATCCCGCCGACCGCGGCCACCGCGATGATGCTGTCCACATCCGCCGACTTCATGGCGTAGATGTTGGCGCGGTAATTGATGAGGTGCGGCAGCAGGGTGTGGCCCGCGCCGTGGCGGGCCAGAAAGACCACCGGTCTGCCGGCGAACTCGCCGTGCATCAGCGGCGCGGACGGCGGGCCGTAGGGCGTGTCCGCGCGCTCCTCGCGCGTTATCTTGAAATCGGGCAGCCGTTGCAGGCCGCTGCCGCCGATGATGCCGATGGGCCGGTTGCCGCTCATCGATCATCCTCACGCACGGCGTAGATGCCGTCCGCGTTGCGCAGATAGTGGTGATAATCCATGCCCCAGCCGAAGAGATAGCGATCAGGCGCGTGCAACGCGGCGAAATCGGCGTGGGCGGGGCCGCGCTGGCGGGCGATGTCCTTCTCGACCAGCACCGCCGTATAGACCGCGGCGGCGCCGTTCGACTTGCAGCGCTCGGCTATCATCGCGAGCGTCGTGCCCTGATCGAGAATGTCGTCCACCAGCAGCACGGTGCGCCCCCGCAGCAGGTCGGGCGGCGGACGCAGCCAGTGCAGATCGCGACCCTCCGTGCCGCCGTGGTAGCGGGTGACATGCACATAATCCACCTGCAATGGAAACGTCAGACGGGTCAACAGATGGCCGGCGAACACCACGCCGCCCTGCATGACCACCAACAGCAACGGGTTGGTGCCGCCCAGCCTGGCGGAGATGGCCGCCACTGCGCGATCCACGGCCAGTTCGATTTCGGCGCGGGCGTAGAGCCGCTCGGCGTCCTTCTGCACGCGGCGGATGGTTTCCAGATCGGTGCCGTCGGTCATGACGCCGCCAAGGCCGCCCGTCCCGCCCAGTCCTTGGCGAACTGCCACGCCGAGCGGCCGCTGCGCGAACCCTGCCGCAGGGCCCATTGCAGGGCCGCCTGCTCGACCGTCTCGCCGCCGTCCCTGGCGCCCAGCCGCTTGAGCCAGTGGCGGACGATGCGCAGATATTCCTCCTGGCTGAAGGGATGCAGCGGCAGCCACAGGCCGAAGCGCTCCGAGAGCGAGATGCGCTCCTCGACCGACTCGCTTTGGTGCAACTCGCCGTCGATCATCTGCGCCTCCCAGTTGTCGCGCCGCAATTCCGGCAGCAGGTGCCGGCGATTGGAGGTGGCATAGACCAGTGCGTTGCCGGCGCCCGCGCGCACCGAGCCGTCGAGGATGACCTTCAACGCCTTGTAGCGCGTGTCCTGGGCCTCGAACGACAGGTCGTCGCAGAACAGGATGAAGCGCTCCGGCCGGCCGGCCAGCCGCTCGATGATGTCGGGCAGATCGGCGAGATGCTCGCGGTCCACTTCGACCAGTCGCAACCCCTGATCGGCGAATTCATTCAGCAGCGCCTTGATGAGCGAGGATTTGCCGGTGCCGCGCGGCCCCCAAACGAGGACGTGGTTGGCCGGCAGCCGGGTGAGAAACTGGCGGGTATTGGCCACCACAGTCTCTTTGGCGTCATCGATGCACAAGAGATCGTCCAGGCGCGGCAGGGCGGAGGCCGCGATCGGCTGCAAATAGCCGTGAAACGCCTCCCGCCGCCAGCAATAGGCAACGGCCGACCAATCGGGGGCGGCGGGCGGGGGCGGCAGCCTCGCCTCGATGCGAACCAGCAACTGCTCCAGGCGCTGCAAAAGGGATTCCAGGGCGGACATGCGGGGCGGAAATATAACACAGACTCCCGCCGCGCCCGGACGCGACGGCGGCAATATCATGAACGAATCGCCGTGCGTGGGCAGTTGAATTTTGCTACCCTGTGCAACGTCGGGCGCCCACGCCCGGACCCCTTCCGCATTCGAAAAATACGAGGACGACACGATGTTCAGCGCAACGATGAAAATAGCCGGTTTTGACAACGAATTATTGGCCGCGATTCAGGGCGAATTGCGGCGCCAGGAGGAGCATATCGAGCTCATTGCCTCCGAGAATTACGTGAGCCCCAGGGTGCTGGAGGCCCACGGCACCGTGCTCACCAACAAGTACGCCGAGGGCTATCCCGGCAAGCGCTATTACGGCGGCTGCGAATTCGTGGACATTGTCGAGCAGCTGGCCATCGACCGCGCCAAGCAGCTGTTCGGCGCCGACTACGCCAACGTCCAGCCGCACTCCGGCTCGCAGGCCAACGGCGCCGTCTACCTCGCGCTGCTCAACCCCGGCGACACCATCATGGGCATGAGCCTGGCGCACGGCGGCCACCTGACCCACGGTGCCAAGGTGAATTTCTCCGGCAAGCAGTACAACGCCGTGCAGTACGGCCTGAACCCCGACACCGGCGAGATCGACTACGACGCCGCCGAGCGGCTGGCGCTCGAGCACCGGCCGAAGATGATCATGACCGGCTTCTCCGCCTACTCGCGCATCCTCGACTGGCAGCGTTTCCGCGACATCGCCGACAAGGTCGGCGCCTATCTGGTCGCCGACATCGCCCACGTCGCCGGCCTGGTGGCGACCGGGCTGTATCCCAATCCGATCAAGATCGTCGACGTCGTGACCACCACCACGCACAAGACCCTGCGCGGCCCGCGCGCCGGCCTGCTGCTGGCCCGCCGCAACGAGGATATCGAGAAGAAATTGAACGCCGCCGTGTTCCCCGGCATCCAGGGCGGGCCGCTGATGCACGTCATCGCCGCCAAGGCCGTGGCCTTCAAGGAGGCCATGCAGCCGGAGTTCAAGCTCTACCAGCAGCAGGTCAAGAAAAACGCCCAGGTGATGGCGCAGACCTTCATGGAGCGCGGCGTCAAGATCGTCTCCGGCGGCACCGACAACCACCTCATGCTGGTCGATCTCATCGCCAGGAAGATCACCGGCAAGGACCTCGACGCGGCGCTGGGCCGCGCCAACATCACCGTCAACAAGAACGCCGTGCCGAACGATCCGCAGTCGCCGTTCGTGACCAGCGGCATCCGCGTCGGCACGCCGGCCGCCACCACCCGCGGCTTCAAGGAGGGCGAGGCGCGGACGGTCGCCCACTGGATTTGCGACATCATCGACAACATGGGCAACGAATCGGTGGTGGAGAGCGTCAGGAAAAAGGTGCTGGAGCTCTGCAAGGCCTTCCCGGTCTACAGCCGGATGGGCGCCGCGGCCGCGGCCCCGAAACGGAAGGCCGCCGTGAGCATGAAGGCTCGGGAAAAGGCGGCGCCCAAAAGGAAGGCCCCGAAAAAGAAAAAGAAGATGACCGCGAAAAAGAAACGCCCGGCGGCCCGCCGCCGCACGACGAAGAGAAGGAAGGGCGGGCGCTGAGAACGGCGGGGATGAAACGGTCCACAGGCGTCCATGCGCTGTCCGTACTGCACCCACATCGACACCCGCGTCATTGACTCCCGCTTCGCCAACGAGGGCGGGCAGGTGCGGCGGCGGCGGCAGTGCGAGCGCTGCAAGGAGCGCTTCACCACCTATGAAACCGCCGAGCTCAGCATGCCGCGCATCATCAAGTCGCGCGACAAGGCGCGCGAGCCGTTCAGCGAGGAGAAGCTGCGCGCCGGCATGGAGCGCGCCCTGCGCAAGCGGCCGGTGGAGACGGAGAAGGTGGACGCGGCCGTCGCCCGCATCAAGCGCCGGCTGCGCGAGAGCGGCGAACGTGAAATCCCCTCGGGCCGCATCGGCAGCTGGGTGATGGAGGAGCTGCGTGATCTCGATCACGTGGCCTACATCCGCTTCGCCTCCGTGTACCGCAGCTTTGGCGACGTGCGCGCCTTCCTCGATGAAATCGCCGGCCTGGAAAACGTCCTGCCGCCCGAGGCCAAGCGCAGCCAGCTGCGCCTGGCCCTGTCCGAGGGCGGGGCGACGCCGCCCGAGCCTGCCGAGGGCGGCAGGCGCGCCGGGAAAAGGAAGGCGCCGGCGCCCGCCAGGCCGGCGCCCGCCAAGGCTACGGCTGGCGGTCGCGGTCACAAGCGCTGACATACTGCTGGCGCCCGTTTCGGTTTATGGCCGCCACCACTTTCACGGCGGATGATTACCGCCACATGGCGCGCGCGCTGCAACTGGCCGCGCGCGGGTTGGCGGGGGCGCGGCCCAACCCGCGCGTGGGTTGCGTGCTGGTCAAGGCCGGCCGCGTCGTCGGCGAGGGCTGGCACGCCTACGCGGGGGGACCGCACGCCGAGATCGCCGCCCTTGAGGCGGCCGGCGCGCAGGCCCGCGGCGCAACCGGCTACGTCACGCTGGAGCCGTGCCGCCACCAGGGCCGCACCGGACCCTGCACGACGGCGCTGATCGATGCCGGCGTGCGCGAAGTCGTGGCGGCCATGGAAGACCCCAATCCAAAAATGGCCGGCGAAGGGCTGGCGCTCCTGCGCGCCGCCGGCATCGCGACCCGCACCGGACTGCTCGCCGCCGAGGCGGAACAATTGAACGCCGGGTTTCTGCGGCGCATGCGCGGCGGCATTCCCTACGTCCGTGTCAAGGTGGCCATGTCGCTGGACGGCCGTTCGGCGCTCGCCAGCGGGGAGAGCCGGTGGATCACCGGCGCGGCGGCGCGGCTCGACGTGCAGCGCTGGCGGGCGCGCAGCTGCGCGGTGATGACCGGCGTCGGCACGGTGGTGGCCGATGATCCGCGATTGAACGTGCGTGAAACCGCCGCGCTGGAGGGGATGCGGGAGCAGCCGCTGCGCGTGGTGCTGGACACGAAATTGCGCACGCCGCCGCGGGCGCGGATGTTCGCGGAGCCGGGCCGGGTGCTGATTTTCACCGCCGCGAGCGACGGCGGGCGCGCGGAAAAATTGCGGGCCGGCGGCGCCGAGATCGAAACCCTGCCGGCGCCCGGCGGCCGCCTGGATCCCGCGGCGGTCCTGCTCCGGCTGGCGCAGCGGGAGATCAACGAGGTGTGGGTCGAGGCCGGGCCGCGGCTGACCGGCGCCCTGCTGCAGTCCCGGCTGGCCGACGAGTTGATCGTCTACGCCGCGCCCAGGCTGCTGGGGCACGGGGCGCGCGCGGTGGCGGAACTGCCGCCGCTTGCGACGCTGGCGAGTGCCCCGGAATGGAACTGGCGGGACGTGCGCGTTTGCGGCGCGGATTTGCGCCTGACGCTGACGCCGAAGTCGAACGGAAGAAAATAAATCATGTTCACCGGCATCGTGGAAACCATGGGACGCATCGCACAGGCGCAGCCCTCGGACGGCCACCTGCAGCTTGTCATCGAGCCGGGCGCGATTCCGCCGGCCGAACTGAAGGCGGGTGACAGCATCGCCGTCAACGGCGCGTGTCTCACGGTGGCGGCAATCGAAGCGGTGGGTTTTGCGGTGGAGGTGTCGCCGGAGACCCTGCGTTGCACGACACTGGGTTCGTTGACTGCGGGTGCGCGCGTCAATCTCGAACGCGCCGTGGTCGCCGGCCGGCGCCTTGACGGGCATCTCGTCAGCGGTCACGTGGACGGCATCGGCCACGTGCTGGCGCGCCAGATGCAGGAGGATGCGCTGGAGCTGGCCGTCATCGTGCCCGGCCACCTGGCGAGATTCATCGCCGTGAAGGGTTCGATCTGCGTGGACGGCGTCAGCCTGACCGTGAACGAAACCAAGGACAACGCCTTCTCCGTGCAGGTCGTGCCGTACACGCGCGAGCGGACGCTGTGCGGCGGTTATCGAGAGGGCGACCGCGTCAACATCGAGGTGGATTTGATCGCCCGCTATCTTGACCGGCTTCTTAAAAGCTCTGAATAAGTCCATCCTGGACTGTTCAGAGCTCGGGAAACAAAAAGCTCCCCGGACTCGTGGCCACGAAGTGGCTCTTGCGGGCAGGGGAGCAACGGCTGCGTTCAGAGTCGAGGCGGGTCGCTGGCGGCCGCTCCCGCACCACAAAGCAGTCACCGCGTCGCAGCCGCGTTTTTGTTTCCCTCCGTTTCTCAGCAGATGAATCTGCTGAGAGACGCCGGCATCTCCCTATGCCGGGGAAAGGCACTGATTTTTTTCAGGGATTCCCAATCAATAAGCACGCGGACGCCGGGGCGCGCGGTATAATCGCGCCATGACGATCAGCACCACCGAGGAAATCATCGACGAGATCCGCCGCGGCCGCATGGTCATCATCATGGACGACGAGGACCGCGAGAACGAGGGCGATCTGCTCATGGCCGCGGAGCGGGTGCGGCCGGAGGACGTCAACTTCATGGCCCGCTACGGGCGCGGCCTCATCTGCCTCACGCTGACGCGCGAGCGCTGCCAGCGGCTCGGCCTGCCGCTCATGGTGCGCGACACGTATTATCACGAAGGCACGAATTTCACCGTCTCCATCGAGGCGGCGCGCGGCGTGTCCACCGGCATCTCCGCCGCCGACCGCGCGCTCACCATCCGCACCGCGGTGGCGCCGGATGCCAAGCCCTCCGACCTCGTGCAGCCGGGCCACGTGTTTCCGCTGATGGCGCAGCCGGGCGGCGTGCTGCGCCGCGCCGGCCACACCGAGGCCGGCTGCGATCTGGCGCGGCTCGCGGGACTCGAGCCGGCGGCGGTGATCGTCGAGATCCTGAAGGAGGACGGCGGCATGGCGCGGCGGCCCGATCTCGAAATCATGGCCCGCGAGCATGGCCTCAAGATGGGCACCATCGCCGATCTGATCCGCTACCGCATCCACAACGAGCGCACCATCGAACGGGTCGCCGACGCCGCGAAGTCCACGGAGTTTGGCGAATTCAGGGTCGTGGCCTACCGCGACACCGTGCTGGGACACATGCACCTGGCGATGGTGCGGGGCGACATCGACGCCGGCCGGCCGATGCCGGTGCGCGTGCACGTCGAGAACCCGCTGTATGATCTCACCAGCTGCCACCCGCCCGGCTGGTCGCTGCGCGAGGCCTTGCAGCGCGTCGCAAAGGAGGGCTTCGGCGTGGTCGTCATTCTGCGCCACCAGTTCGAGCCGCAGGACCTGATCCTGCAGGCCCGGCGCTGGAGCGGTGAAGCCGCGGCGGCGGAGCCCGTGCCGGCGGCCGGGCGCGACAGCCTGCGCACCATCGGGCTGGGCGCCCAGATCCTGGCCGACCTTGGCGTGCGCAAGATGCGGGTGATGAGCCGGGCGCGCAAGTACAATGCGCTCTCCGGCTTCGGCCTCGAAGTGATCGATTACCTGACGTGAGGCGGCCATGGCTGAACCCACCCCCATCATCGGCGGCGAGAAACTGGGCAAACCGGCGCGCGTGGGCGTCATCGCCAGCCGCTTCAACGCCGCCATCACCGACGCCCTGCTCAAGGGCTGCCTCGAGACGTTGCGCGCGGGCGGCGTGGCGGACAGGGACATCACCGTGGTGCGCGTGCCGGGCGCGTTCGAAATTCCGTTCGTCGCGCGGCGCATGGCGGCGCAGGGCGACTGCGACGTGCTGATCGCGCTCGGCGCCGTGATCCGCGGCGAGACGCCGCACTTCGACTATATCGCCGGCCAGTGCGCCCGCGGCGTGGCCGAGGTCAGCGCCGATCTCGATGTGCCCGTGATTTTCGGCGTGCTGACCACCGCGACCCTGCCGCAGGCGGCGGCGCGGGCCGGCGGCGAGGCGGGCAACAAGGGCATTGATGCCGCGCGCGCCGCGATCGAGATCGTAAACGTGCTGCGGGCGCTGCCCCGATGAGCGCCGCACCCGCATCCACGCCGGGCGTCGATTTCCGCGGGCGGGCGCGGGCGCGACGCTGCGCCGTGCAGGCGCTGTATCAATGGCAGCTGGCGGGGCAGGACCCGGCGGACATCCTCGAGGAGTTCATCGCCGAGCGCGAGATGGTGCACGCCGATCTGGATTATTTCCGCCTGCTGGCGCGCGAGATCCCCAGGCACGCCGCCGAGCTGGAGCGGGACCTGCTGCCGGTGCTGAACCGGCCCTGGCGCGAGCTCGATCCGGTGGAGCGCGCCATTCTGCTCATCGGCGCCTACGAGTTCCACTATTGTCCCGAGGTGCCCTGGCGCGTCGTCATCAACGAGGCCGTGGAGCTCGAGAAGATGTTCGGCGCGGAGCAGGGCCACCGTTACATCAACACCACGCTCGACAAGCTGGCGCGCCGGTTGCGGCCCGAAGAAACCGCCGTCTGATCCCGCGGCCCGGGCCGCATGTCTCCCGCCTCAAATTTCGTCCATGCCGCTCACTGAATTTGAATTGATCAGCCGCTATTTCGACCGGCCCGTCCGCCGCGATGACGTCGCGCTCGGCATCGGCGATGACGCGGCGCTGCTGCGTCCGCCGCCGGGACGGGAACTGGCGCTGTCCACCGACACGCTGATCGCCGGCGTGCATTTCCGCGACGATTTTCCGCCACGGGACATCGGTCACCGCGCGCTGGCGGTCAACCTGAGCGATCTGGCGGCGATGGGCGCGGAACCCGCGTGGGCGATTCTGGCGCTGACGCTGCCGGCGGCGGACGAGCAATGGCTCGACGGTTTCTCGACCGGCTTCTTCGAACTCGCCGACGCGCATCACGTGGCGCTGGTCGGCGGCAACACCGCGCGCGGGCCGCTCAACATCACGCTTGCGGTGGCGGGCTTCGTGCCGGTGGGGATGGCGCTGCGGCGCGACGGCGCCCGCGCAGGTGACGCGATTTACGTCAGCGGCACGCTGGGCGACGCCGGTTACGCGCTGGAAAACTGGCGAACGGCGGATGCCGCCACGAGACAACGGCTGCTGCGGCCGCTGCCGCGGCTGGCGCTGGGCATGGCCCTGCGCGGCGTGGCAAGCGGCGCCATCGACATCTCCGACGGCTTCGCCGCCGATCTGGGCCACATTCTGGAGCGAAGCCGTGCCGGCGCGCGCGTCGCGGTGGAACGCCTGCCGCTTTCGCCGGTCTTGCACAAGCTCGACAGGTCGGTGGCATGGCGGCTGGCGCTGAGCAGCGGGGATGATTACGAATTGTGCTTCACCGTGCCGCCGGCGCGGGAGGGGGATCTCTCCGCGATCAGCGCCCGATGCGGCTGCGCATTGACGCGCGTGGGCGAAATCACCGCGGGTGGGGGATTGCAGTTGCTGGCGGCGGACGGCGCGGCGATCACTCTGGAGCGCGCCGGCCACCGCCATTTCTGAAGCCTCAGGCCGGGCGGCCGGCGTGCGTCACGTTGACCTTGATCCCGGGCTTGAGATTGAAGCGCTTCTTGACGATCTTCAAACCGTGTTTTTCCAGCAGCCGACGCAGCGTGGCGTCGCTGAAGTAATAGAGATGCTGCGAGGGTAAAACCGCCTCCCACCGCTGCAGCGGCCTGGGCGTGCGCCAGTGCGCCACGTCCGGCGTCGTGAGATAGATGAGCCCCGCCGGCGCCAGCACTCTTTTCAATTCCCTGCAGAAATCGTTCAGGTTCGGAACGTGCTCGATGACCTCGACGACGGTGATGACGTCGAAGCAGCCATCGGGAAATTTCCGCTCCTCCAGCGAGCCGAGGAAGACGTTCTTCAGGCCGAAGACTTCCGTCGCGTATTTCACGCCCAGGGGATCGACCTCGACGCCGTGGGTGTCGAAACCGGCCTCGCGGGCGGCCTGCAGCGTGAAGCCCGCGGAACAGCCGACGTCCAGCCAGCGGCCGCCGGCCACGATCCGGGACAGGCGGCGGACCATGCGCCGGGCGCGGCGGAGCTTCTTTTCATGCTTGTCGATGTAATGGGTGCTGTAGCCGTGGGTGTAGGTGTGGATGATGTCCGAGTACACCGGCCGTGGATTGATCATGATGAGCGAGCAGTGGTCGCAGCGCGCGAAGGGCTCGCCCCCCTTTTCAAAGAGTCGCGTGAAGGAGATGGACTCGCAGACCGGACAGGAAAGATGCTCCCATTCCCCGGGAGATCGCTGCGTGCTCATCGAAGTGGTGATGACCCCTCGACTTGACGCGGGGCAGGGGCGTTTGATGACGGCGCCTACCAGTTCTGAATGGTGGTATCCACCTCCAGCCCGGCCGCCTTGAGTTCATCGTAGGCGGCGCGCAGCGCCTTGCGCTTGGTGTGCAGGACGGCGAGGGTCATTTCACCGACCGCGGAATCCTTGGTTTTTTTGAGTTCGCGGTCGATGTTGCGCATCGCCTCCTTCAGGCAGGTGGCGATGGTGGACGCGGAATTCATGCTGATCGACAGTTGCTGCGAACTTTTCGTATTCATGTTCATCTCCGAAAATGACGTTGGGATTTGTGAGACATGTTTTAATTTTCCGGTATTCCGACATGGAGAGCCCGGTTTCGTTCAGTGATTTCCTGGCGCATCTGCTTGCGCATGAGCGCGGCCTCGTGGAGTTTGCGTTCGATGTCGGTGGTGATTTCGAGCGGCGTCACCCGGCGGGGCCGGCCGGCGTCGTCCATGGCAACCATGGTGAAATAGCAGGAGCAGGTGTGGCGCTTGGTCTGGGTGCGCAGGTTCTCGGCGACGACCTTGATGCCGACCTCCATGGAGGAGTTGCCGGTGTAATTGACGTTGGCCATGAAGGTAACCAGCTCGCCCACCTCCAGCGGCGCCTTGAATTGCACCAGATCGAGCGAGGCGGTGATCACGTAGCCCTTGGAATAGCGCGCGGCGCAGGCATAGGCCACCTGGTCCAGCAGCTTGAGGAGGGCGCCGCCGTGCACCTTGCCGGAAAAATTCGCCATGTCCGGTGTCATCAGCACGGTCATGTACAGCGACTTTTCCTGCGTACTCATGGAAACGGGCGGTGAAACTTCTCATTCAATCGTGCATAAGCATAGCAAGTTGCGGCAGATTAAAAAACCAAATCATGGAGTTATTGGATAAATCGCGGAGAAGCCGCCTGGATCGGCTGAAATTCGTGGACAACGACGACCACGAGGCGTATTCTACCTGCTGATAGATAGATACGGCCTCTGGAGGGCGCATGAGCACGCCGGAAATGATTCTCGACGTCGCCCAGGACATGTTGCAGAAGGGCGGCCTGCAGGCCTTCAGTTACCGCGACATCTCCTCCCGCATCGGCATCCGCGCGGCGAGCATCCATTATTACTACCCCACCAAGGCCGACCTCGCGCAGGCCATTGTGACGCGGGTGCGCGGGCAGTTCAGCACCGCGCTCAAAGACATCGACGCCGCGACATCCGATCCGCGCGAACGGCTGGAGAAATTCTGCGGCATATTCCTGGACACGCTGGGCGGGGCGGACCGCCTGTGCCCGATGTGCATGCTGGCGATGGGCCAGGACGAAATTCCGGCGGCGGTGCGCCGTGAAGTGCGCGAGTTCTGGAAACAGGGCGAACGGTGGGTGGCGGCCAACATCGAACGGGTGCGCGGGCGGGGGAGGTTCCCGCCGGCCCTGGGCGCCGCCAAGGTGGCGCAAAGCTGGATGGCCACGCTGGAGGGCGCGATGGTGGCCGCGCGCGCCTTCAACGAGCGCGGCCGCCTGGTGGACGCCATCGCGGTATTGCTGGCCGGCCTGCCGCCGGCCGCCGGCGGGGACGGCAGGCCGGCCTGAACGGTGCATGCTCATGCGCCCTTGGAGCGGATTTTTGGGATTGTCCCTGCTGCCGGCGGGCTGGCTGGCGGCGGGACACGCGGCGGCGGCGGACGCCGCCTTCGCCGTGCAGGAGGTGGCGCCGGGCAATTTCGTGCATTTCGGCCGGCATGTCACCTTCGAGGATCCGCGGCATGACGACATCGCCAACATCGGCTTCATCGTCGGCAAGCGGTGCGTGGCGGTGGTGGACACCGGCGGCTCGATCAGGATCGGCCGGCAATTGCACCAGGCGCTGCGCGAGAAGAGCAGGCTGCCGATCTGCTACGTCATCAACACGCATGTGCACGTCGATCACGTGCTCGGCAACTACGCCTTCAAGGACGACAAGCCGGTCTTCATCGGCAATGCGGCGCTGGCCGAGGCCATCCGCGCGAACCGCGAATTCTTCCTCAAGGACTACGCGGGGGATTTGGGCACGCCCCCCGGCCCCGAGCAGGTGATCGGTCCTGATCAAGGGGTGGAAAAGACGCTGGAGCTGGATTTGGGCGGCAAGCGGCTGCTGCTGAAATCCTATCCCAAGGCGCACACCAGCGCGGATCTGACCGTGCTGGACGAGGAAACGTCCACCTTGTGGACCGGGGACTTGCTGTTCCGGGAGCGCATCCCCTCCCTCGACGGCAGCGTGCTCGGCTGGCTCAAGGTCATCGATGAGCTGAAAAAGGAGAAGGTGAGACTCGCCGTCCCCGGCCACGGGCCGGTCACGAACGACCTGCCGGCGGCGCTGGACGAGGAGCGCGGCTATTTGCAGTTGCTGGTGGACGAGGTGCGCGGGATGCTCAAGGAGGGCGTGCCGATGGAAGTGGCGATGACGCGGGTGGGCATGCCGCAGGCCACGAAATGGCTGCTCTGGGAGCAGCATCACCGGCGCAACGTCATCCGGGTTTTTCACGAGCTGGAGTGGGAGTGAACCTCCCCCGGTTCCATAGTCAAACAGGTTAAGGCAGCAGGAGGAGAGCAAACATGTTCAATCGCATAGTCAAAATGGCAGTCATACTGGGATTTGCGCTGGCCGGGGCGGGCGCCCGGGCGGAACAGTCGCCGATCAGCGTCTGGGACGCGTTCCTCAAGGACAAGTACTTCAAGGACGCCAGCATCGTCGAGGACAAGACCGTCATCGACATGACCACGCCCTACCGGGCCGAGGACGCCGCGCTGACGCCGGTCACCATCACCGCGAAGATCCCGCAGGCGCCGGAGCGCTACATCAAGGACATCTATCTCATCGTCGATCAGAACCCGGAGCCCCTGGTGGGCGTGTTTCACACCACGCTGGAGATGGGCAAGGCTGATCTGGCCATGCGCATCCGCATCGACAAGTACACCAACGTGCGCGCGATCGCGGTGTTGAACAACGGCGAGCACCACATGGTGACCAACTACGTGAAGGCCTCCGGCGGCTGTTCCGATCCCTTCGGCGGCGACATCTACGAGGCGCTGAAGACCGCCGGCAGGATGAAATTCCGCACCGTCGGCGACGTGCTGGCGGATCAGACGGAGGTCGGACAGCTCAACATCAGCCACCCGAACTTCACTGGCATGTCGATCAATCAGCGCACCGGTAATATCGTCCCGCCGCATTACATCGACAAGCTGAAGCTGACCTACAACGACCAGGTCATCATGACGGCGGAGACCGGCATCTCCATCAGCGCCGATCCCAGCTATCGGTTCTTCTTCAAGCCCGGCAAGGGCGGCAGGCTGAAGGCCGAGGTGGAGGACTCCAAGGGCGGCAGGTACGTGGAGGAGTTCGACGTCAAGCCCGAGCAGGCCGCCGAGGCCGCCGCGACGGCACGGAAGTCGTAGGGCATTCCAATCAGGGTTGTTGCAAAAGGGCGCTGCGGCGCCCTTTTTGTTTCCGTCATGCCCGGTTCTGGCACATGGTCGGCCGCTGCATCCGGGAGATTTGCAAGGTTACCACCTTGAAATCATAAAGCTCCTGTCCAAACTTCATGTAATTCCCAATGGCTCTCCGCCGTCCGGATCGTTAGTCAATTGCTCAACGTCATGCGTCCCTGAAGTTGCAGGGGTTGATCGAGGGCTGTTTGGACTATATTTAAAAGCAGAAATCCCAAGGGATGGTGGATGAGCGCAGGGGATGGTCATGGCTCTTGATAAAGTGATTATTTCCCAATTCCCCAATTCCTCCCTCGCCGGGCGGGGAGGAGGGCACTTTACGGTCGAACGATGAAACCAAACCAGGGCCTTGATGAGGCGCTGCGCGAAAGCGAGGCGTTCTATCACGATCTGTATGACAACGCCCCCGACATGTTCGTGTCCGTGGACATGGCGACGGCGCGCATCGTCGAGTGCAACGCGACGCTCACGCGCGTGACGGGTTACGCGAAGGAGGAAATCATCGGGCGGAAAATATTCGAGATGTATGACCCGGCTTACGTGCCCCGCGCGAAGGAATTGTACGTCAAACTCAAGGCAACGGGCGAATTGCACGACGAGGAATTGCGGCTGCGCTGCAAGGACGGACGCTTGCTGGACGTGAGTCTCAACACGTCAGCGGTCCGCGACGCCTCGGGCCGCGTCATCCGCAGCCGCACGGTCTGGCGTGACATCACCGGGCGCAAGCGGGCGGAGGCATTACTCGCCGGTCAGAAGCGGGTGCTGGAGATGGCTGCCTGCGGCGCGTCGCTGCAAGACACGCTCACCGCGCTGGTCCTGCTCATCGAATCCCAGGCGCCGGGAATGCTTGGGTCGATCCTGCTGCTGGACAAGGATGGTGCGCATATCCGCCACGGTGCCGCTCCCAGCCTGCCGGTGGAATATGTCACCGCCATTAATGGTCAGCTGATTGGCCCATGCGCCGGCTCGTGCGGCACGGCCGCATATCGCAAGGCGGCGGTTTTTGTGGAGGACATCGCCACCGACCCGCTGTGGGTGGCTTACAGGGAGGCGGCGTTGCCGCACGGGCTGCGCGCCTGTTGGTCCACTCCGATCCTTGATATGGATGGGCGCGTGCTCGGCACGTTCGCGATGTATTACCGCCAGCCCGGTCTGCCGCGGCCGGAGCATCGACAGCTCATTGACCTCGCCACGCACATGGCGGCTGTCATCATTGGCCGCCACCAGCGCGAGATGGCGCTGCGCGAAAGCGAGGCGCGCCTGCGGAACCTGTTCGAGCAGGCCAGCGACGGCATTTTTCTCATTTCTACCGACAACCGCTATCTGGATGCGAACGCGCGCGGACTGGAAATGCTCGGCTACACGCGCGAGGAACTGCTGCAAATGAACGTCGCCGACGTGCTCGCGCCGCGCGAGCGGCCCCGACTGGCCGTCGAGCCCGCGGAAATGATGGCCGGCAAGCTGCACCTGGCCGAATGGGAGCATCTGCGCAAGGACGGCTCGACCTTCCCGGCGGAGGTGAGCGCGCGGCGGCTCGATGATCAAAGCTATCTCGCCATCGTGCGCGACCTCACCGCGCGCAGGCAGGCGGAGGCCATGTTGCGGGAGAATGCGGAGCGACTGCGGCTTGCGGTCCAGGCCGCCAATATCGGGCTGTGGGACTGGGACCTGCAGACCAACCGCGTCGTCTATTCGCGCGAATGGAAAAGCCAGCTGGGTTATGAAGAACATGAGATTGGCGATGATTTCAGCGAGTGGGAGAGCCGGGTCCATCCCGACGACCTTGCTCCCACGCTGGAACGCATCCGGCGTTACATCGCCCGGCCGGAGGGAGCACACGAAGCGGAATTCCGCATGCGCCACAAGGACGGCGGCTGGCGCTGGATTTACACCCACGCCGAGGTCATCTGCGATGCCGACGGCAGGCCGGCGCGCATGCTGGGCTGTCATGTGGACATCACCGAGCGCAAGCGGATGGAAGAAGAGCGGCAGAAGTTTTTCCTGCTGGCCGAAAGCAGCAGCGAGTTCATTGGCATGTGCGACCTCGACTTGAAGCCGCTCTATGTGAATCCGGCCGGCGTACGAATGGTCGGACTGCCCGACATGGATGCCGCCTGCCGGGTTAAGGTGCCGGACTATTTCTTCCCGGAGGATCGCCACTTCATCGTCGAGGAATTCTTCCCGCGTGTGCAGCGCGAGGGCCATGGCGAAGTGGAGATCCGCCTGCGTCATTTCCAGACCGGCGAGCCGATCTGGATGTCCTACTACCTCTTCCATGTGCGTGACGCCGGCGGCAGGGTCATCGGCTGGGCGACCGTGAGTCGCGACATCACCGAGCGCAAGCGGGTCGAGGAGGCGCTGGCGGAGAGCGAGACCCGGCTGCGCACCATCCTCGAATCCGAGCCCGAATGCGTGAAGCTGCTGGCCGCCGATGGCACGCTGCTGGAAATGAACCCCGCCGGTCTTGCGATGATCGAGGCCGATTCCGCGGCCCAGGTGCAGGGGAAAAAGATCTATGGGCTCATACAGCCGGAGTACCACGCTGCCTTTGGAAAATTGGTGGCACGATCTTTCGGCGGAGAGACCGGCACACTTGAGTTTGAAATCACCGGGCTGAAGGGCACGCATCGCTGGCTGGAGACCCACGCCGCGCCGTTGCGCGGCAGGCAGGGGAAGATCGTCGCCTCCATCGGCCTGACACGCGACATCACCGCGCGCAAGGAGGCGGAAATGGCGCTGGCCGAAACCGAAAGGCGGTACCGCCAGCTTGTGAATTCCAGCCCCAGCGTGATCTACGCCACCACTTTCACCCTGCCGCATCGCTGCACATTCATCAGCGAGACGCTGCTGCGCCTGACCGGCCATGAGCCCGGCGCGATGAAGAATGACCCCGGCTTCTGGCCCGCGCACGTGCATCCGGATGACAGGGAGCAGGTTGAGGCTTTGATTGAACACCAGCTTGCGTCCGGGAAGGGCGAACTGGAATACCGCTTCCGCTTCCACGACGGACGCTACCACTGGATCAGGGACACTTTCCGGGTCGCTTATGACGCAGAGGGCCGGCCGCAGGAAATCATCGGCTCATGGACCGATGTTTCCGAATCACGGCGCATGGAGGAGCAACTGGCGCAGTCACAGAAAATGGAGGCCGTGGGCCAGTTGACCGGCGGCGTGGCGCATGACTTCAACAACCGGCTGACCGTGATTCTGGGCAATCTGGAATTGTTGCAGCGCAGGCTGGGAAATGATCCCGCAGCGGCGAGACTGCTCATGTCAGCGTTGTCGGCCGCAGACGGCGCCGCCGACCTGACGCGCCAGCTTCTGACCTTCTCCCGCAAACAGGTGCTGGAGCCGGTGCGCATCGACATGAACGAGCTCACCGCCGCGATGCATGACATGCTGCAACGGACCCTCGGTGAAGCCATCGCCGTCAAGGTGTCCCCCGAGCCGGGGCTGTGGCCGATCCGCGCCGATCGCAACCTGCTGGAGAACGCGCTGCTGAATCTGGCCGTCAACGCGCGCGACGCCATGCCGGGCGGCGGCACGCTGACCATCGAATCGCACAACATTGTCCTGAGCGAGGACTATGTCATGGATCATCCCTACGCGTCGGCCGGGGAATATGTCCAGCTCACGGTGAGCGACACCGGCATGGGCATGAGTGAGGAGATCAAGCGGCGGATCTTCGAGCCGTTCTTCACCACCAAGCCGGCCGGCAAGGGCACCGGCCTGGGGCTGGCCATGGTGTATGGTTTTATCAAACAATCCGGCGGCACGATCGAGGTCTACTCCGAGCCGGGCTGCGGCACCAGTTTCAAGATCTATCTGCCAAGGGCCGTCAATGGCGAGCATAAGAAGGCGGCGCAAGAATCCGGCAGTGGCGATAAAGACAAGACCATCGGGGGCCGGACCGTCCTGCTGGTCGAGGACGACGAGGCTTTGCGCAAACTCGCGGTTCTGCTGCTGGAGGAAACGGGATGCAAGGTCCTGACTGCCGGCAACGGGCCGGCGGCACTGAAGGTCTTGGACAGTCACCCCGCCATCGATCTCCTCTTCACCGATATGATCATGCCGGGCGGGATGACGGGCGTGGAACTGGCCGCGAAGATACGCGAGCGTCTTCCGGAGTTGAAGGTGCTGTACACATCGGGCTACGCCCCCCAGGCCGCCGCGGATCGCCGCAGCATCAGCCATCTGAATGATCACTGGCTTGCGAAGCCCTACCGCGCGCAATCCTTCAATCCTTGAAGGAGGCGCTGTTCAAAGCGTTGGGCCAATAACGGACGAAGCACGGCAGGCGGCTTGTAGATGTGATGTCCATGCCGTCGCCGACGTCCTCAACCAGTCCTGCGCAGGCTTTTCGCCCCGCACGGCAATCCGCGCGTGTGCGCCATCAGGTTTTACCTTATCCCGGCGGTCATGGTGGTGTTCCACCACTCGATTGCCGAACAGCTCAAGAGGTTTTTTTACCAACGTAGGGCCGCTGCAGCGCAGCACCTTTTTTTGAAACCTCCAGGACCGGCTTTCACGAGGGAGCGCTCCGATCCCTCTTTGCCGTCTTCCGGAAGGGGATGCGGGGATTCCCGGCTGTTATAATTGCGCGCCATTATCTGGGGGAGCGCCATGAGCAAGCAGGATTACCGCGTGGAGAAAGACAGCATGGGCGGGGTGCGCGTGCCCAGGGACGCGCTGTACGCGGCGCAGACCCAGCGCGCGGTGGACAATTTTCCCATCAGCGGCCTGCGCATGCCGCGCGCCTTCATCGAGGCCATCGGTCTCATCAAGGCCGCCGCCGCCAGGGCCAATCAGGACCTGGGGCTCATGGAGAAACCGATGGCGAAAGCCATTCAGGCCGCGGCGCTGGAGGTGTCGAAGGGCCGCCACGACGCGCAGTTCCCGGTGGATGTCTTCCAGACCGGCTCCGGCACCAGCTCCAACATGAACGCCAACGAGGTGATCGCTAATCTGGCCTCGCAGCGGCTGGGCGCGAAGGTGCATCCCAACGATCACGTCAACATGGGGCAGAGCAGCAACGACGTGGTGCCGACGGCCATTCACGTCGCCGGCTGCCTGCTGGCGACGCGCGATCTGATTCCCGCCCTTGAGCACCTGGCCGACACCATCGCCCGCCGCGCCGCGAAATTGAAGAGCGTGGTGAAGACCGGCCGCACGCACTTGATGGACGCCCTGCCGGTCACCATGGCGCAGGAGCTGTCGGGCTGGGAGACGCAGGTCCGCCACGGCATCGAGCGCGTGCACGCGGCGCTGGAGCGCCTGAGCGCCATCCCGCAGGGCGGCTCCGCGGTCGGCACCGGCTTGAACGCCCATCCCGAGTTCGGCGCGCGCGTGGCGGCGGAATTGACTTCGCTGACCGGTGTACCGTTCAAGTCCAAGGGCAACTACTTCGAAGGCCTGAGTTCGCAGGACGCGGCGGTGGAGATGAGCGGCCAGTTGAAGACCATCGCCGTGAGCCTGACCAAGATCGCCAATGACCTGCGCTGGATGAACAGCGGACCGCTCGCGGGGCTCGCCGAGATTTCGCTGCCCGATCTGCAGCCCGGCAGCAGCATCATGCCGGGCAAGGTGAACCCCGTCATCCCGGAGGCGGTGTGCATGGTCTGCGCGCAGGTGATCGGCAACGACCTCACCATCGCCATCGGCGGGCAGTCGGGCAACTTCCAGTTGAACGTGATGCTGCCGGTGATCGCCTACAACCTGTGCCAGAGCATTGAAATCCTCGCCAACGCCTCGCGCCTGCTGGCGGACAAGGCGATCGCGGGGTTCACCGTGAACCGCGCGCGGCTGAACGAGGCGCTGGACCGCAATCCCATCCTGGTCACGGCCTTGAACGCGGTGATCGGCTATGAGCAGGGCGCCAAGATCGCCAAGCGCGCCTACAAGGCGAACAAGCCCATCCTCGAGGTCGCCCGGGCCATGACCAGGCTGTCGGAGAAGGAACTCAAGCGCCTGCTCGATCCCGCGGAACTGACCAGGGGCGGCATCCGCAAGGGCGGCGGTGGCGGTTGAAGCTTTAAGAAGGGTAACCCGTCAGAAGCTGACTGCTTGTTTGCTAAATGTCAAAAAAACCGTTCACCCTTCGATACCTCAGGGCGAACGGTTTTTTGTAAGGCGCTGGATTACTCGCAGTGCCGATTCCGAGCTATGTCTGGATTGAGCCACGCGGCTATTGCAGACTCACGCTCAAGTGGTAACTGACGTTCCCGCCTGAACCGGAGCTCACGCGGATCCTGTAGTCGCCGTCGCGGTGCAGCTTGGCCGACCAGTCCTTGAGGTTGGAGACGATCTCGCCGCGATTGCTGTAAACCCCGAAGGAGGCGGCGTCCTGATCGCTGTCGAGCTTGAGCGTCAGCGTCTGGCCGTCCTTGGCGGCAATCACGTACTCGCGCACCGATTTGCCACCGACCTTGCCCGAGACGGTGGTCTGGTTCGAGCCTCCGGCAAAACTGATCTTCGAGCCGGCGGCTTCCCTGGCCTCTTTTTCAGCGGGTTTCACCACCGCCTTGACCCTGCTCCTGGCCGCCGGCTTCCCGGCGGCGGCTTCCGCCACGGCCGCGGGCGGCCGGGCGACGTTGTGCAGATTCTGCGCCCGCGTCTGCACCGGCAGCGCCTCGTATTCGCCGATCGGCGTGGAGACGTCATCGACGGTCTTCGCGGCGGCGGTCAGCCTGCCGTCGGCGTCGAACACCATGCTGCGCGTAATCTTGCGCGTGTTCACCGGCGTCGGGGAGTTGAACTCGCGCCACTGGCCCTCCTCCTGGTAGTAGCTAAGGTTGCCGTTGTCAAAGTAGTACTTGTTGGTCGAGGAGCCCCGGTCGCCGGCGCTCAAGTGCTCCTCGATCAGCACCAGATTGGCGCCGGAGAAGTAGGCGGTGAAGGTGGATTCGTTGCTGCCGGCCTGCCAGCGGCCCTCGCTCTTGGCCAGGCCGGCCAGGCTGTTGTCGATTTCGGCGGCCCTGGCCTGCGCCTGGACGATGAACGGATCCGGCGCGGGAGGCGCCGGGGGCGGCGGCGGTGGCGCCTTCACTGCGGCCACCGGCGGCGTGGCGGCCGGGGCCGGTTCGGTCTGGGCGGTCGTCGCCTCCAGCACCACCTTGGGCTGGGTGACGTCGCTGGAACCCTCCGGTTTCTTGCCCTTGTCCTCGTCGTGATGGCGGCTGCAAGCGGCGGTCGCGGCGAGCAGCACGGCGGAGAGGACGAATGCGTGATGGCGTATGGACATGAAGCCTCCTTGAAGCGGGCCGGTCGATGGTGCGTTGCGAAAGGCGAATTCTGTCAAGAACGCCGGGCTTAATCAAACCGGCCGGCGCAGGGCGGCGGCGAGGCGCTCCATCAGCGGCCGATCGCGCGCCGGATCGAAGGCCGGGGCGGCGCCCCAGTCGTGCAGCCAGACGGGCTGCCGGCGCCGGGCCTCCGGCTCGCTGGCGTAGCGCGGGATGACGTGTGCGTGCAGCGCCGGCTCGACATTGCCGAGCATCTCGTAGTTGATGCGCACCGCGCCGGTGACCGCCAGCACGGCGGCGCCGAGATCGGCCATGTCGCCCAGGAATTGCGCCCGGGCGTCGACCGCCAACTCGTGCAAATCGGCCGTCACCGGATCGGGGTACAGCACGCAATAGCCCGGCAGGATTTGCGGATCGCCCAGCGCCGCCCAGCCGGAGCGCATGCGGGTAATCACGCGCGCCAGTCTCCCGGACCGCGCCTCGTTGACGAACCGGTGTATGGCGGTCTCCGCGGCCACGGTCAATTCAACTGCGACAGGGCCTGCGCGATGGCGGCCTCGCCGTATCCCCTGATGATTTCATCGCCGATGACGATCACGGGAATGCCCCTGGCATGCAGGACGTCGCGGTGGACGCGGCCCGCCTCGGGGTCGTTTTCGACGTCCCGCTCGAGATAATCAATGTGATGGCTTTTGAAATAGGCCCGCGCCCGGGCGCAGTAGGGGCACCACTGGGTGGCATACATGACCACCTTGTAATCCGTATTGGCGAAGACGGCGGCGTGTATCCGGGGATCGTCCAGGCGCGCGGCCGGCGTGGCGGTGGCGTGGAGCAGGCCGAACGAGATGCAGCCGGCGGCCGCCACGCCCAGCCACAGCAGGCCCGTTCTCTGCGTTTGCAGCCGCGGGGGAGCCACCGGGACCTGCGCGCGGGCCAGCTGCTGGTGCGCCAGATATTTGGCGATGGCGATGCCGCAGTTCGGACACTGCCAGTCCGGCGCCGTGTCCTCCGGCCGGCGCGCATAGCGGCACTTGGGACAGGGATCGGTCATGAGGTCCGGCGCGTCCCTAGCGCGCCAGCAATTGCTCCAGCAGCTTTTCGTACATGGCGGAAAGCGCGTCGAGGTCGGCCACCGCGATATGCTCGTCCACCTTGTGGATGGTGGCGTTGAGCGGCCCGAGCTCGAGGACCTCCGCGCCGGTCGGGGCGATGAAGCGGCCGTCGGAGGTGCCGCCGCCGGTCGACAGTTCCAGATCGATTCCGCGCACCTCCTTCACCGCCCGTCGCGCCGCCTCGACCAGCCTGCCGCGCGGCGTCAGGAACGGCTCGCCGGACAGGCGCCAGTCGATGGCATAGTCGAGATGATGGCGGCGCAAGACCTCCTCGACGCGCCGCTGCAATCCCGCCGCGGTCTGCTCCGTCGAGTAGCGGAAGTTGAACAGCACCTCCAGCTCGCCGGGGATGACATTGTCCGCGCCCGTGCCGCAGTTGATGTTGGAGATCTGGAAGCCGGTCGGCGGGAAATGCGCGTTGCCGTTGTCCCAGCTCATTGCCGCGAGTTCCGCCAGCGCGGGCAGGGCCATGTGCACCGGATTCTTGGCGAGATGCGGATAGGCGACATGGCCCTGCACGCCGCGCACCCTGAGCGTGCCGTTGAGCGATCCGCGCCGGCCATTCCTGGCGGTGTCGCCGATGCCCTTCTCCGAGGACGGCTCGCCGACCAGGCACCAGTCGATCTGCTCGCCGCGTTGCTTGAGTTTCCCGACGACCCGCACCGTGCCGTCCACCGCCGGCCCTTCCTCATCGCTGGTCAGCAGGAAGGCGATCGAGCCTTGCGGTTGCGGGTGTCGCGCGAGAAAACGTTCGACGGCGGTGACCATCGCCGCGATGCTGGCCTTCATATCGGCGGCGCCGCGCCCGTACAGCCTGCCGTCGCGCACCTCGGGCACGAACGGATCGGAGGTCCACATCTCGCGCGGCCCCGGCGGCACCACGTCGGTGTGTCCGGCGAATACGAACAGCGGCTTTGCTGTGCCGCGCCGCGCCCACAGATTTTCCACCTCGCCGAACATCATGGCCTCGATGTCGAAGCCGAGCGTTCGCAGCCGCGCGGCGACGAGCGCCTGGCAGCCGGCGTCGTCGGGCGTCACCGACGGCCGATTGATCAGGGCCTTCGCCAGTTCCAGCGTCTCACTCATGTCAATTCGGTTTATATCACCGGAATGTGTTATTACACCAGGTTAGAAATTCAGTGGTATTCATAACTCGGATATGCTTGTTCGGGCAGTTCGCTGGAATGTACTTTCTTTGTTCCGCCGCATTTCGCAGCCAGTCTACTGCACCATCGCGGAACCCCTTGCCATCAATCAGAATGATAATGTCATTTTCGTCCATTGATTCGGCACAGCTAAGGTAGGTGTAGGGAAGTTTTTCATCCACGCTGCCAGCGCCTTGTTGCCATTTGCACTCAATCCGAGTGCGTACATTGTAACGTTCAGAGAGAATAAGAAATTCAGTGTACCCCCGTCCGCCATAAAGTGTCGTGTAAGGCACATTACGCAGCACTAATTCTTTCCCGTATTTTTCTTGATGGTGTTCGTATTCACGATATGGAACCATGACGAAATCGTGTGCATTTAACGCGCTAATGACCACTTGCTCCAGCACGTTGCCCGTTTTATTCGCCTGACCGCCTTGGCTCCTAGGCATGGTACACCTCCGGAAGCATCAACTCTTGGGACAAAATAATGCGAGAACTTCTCTGGCATTTTCCCTTTTGCTGCTATTGCAACTGATTAACCGTCTTACATTTAAAGATTCTAATTTGGCGGCTTTGGCAGCTCGGTACATCCGCGATGTATCAGAGGTATAATGATTGGAAATTAAAACGGGGATACCACGCTTTGCCGTCTCTTCAGCAATATCTGCGAGTCGTTGCTGATCTGAACGGGAAAACCCACCCGCACTGTAGGTGGTGAAGTTAGAAGTGTCACTTAATGGCACGTAAGGTGGATCACAATAGATTACGTCACCAATGTGTGCCGATCTCATCGCCTTGGCGAAATCTTCATGTTTGATGCTGACACGCTCAGCTTTCTCAATAAAAGCCAACAGTTCGCGTTCTGGAAAATACGGTTTTTTATAACGCCCGAACGGAACATTCATTTCGCCAGCAGCGTTGTACCGACATAGTCCGTTATATCCATGTTTGTTTAGATACAGAAACAGTGTCGCTTTTCGCAACGGGTTTGTCGTGGTGTTAAATTCCTTACGAAGTCGATAATAGCTTTCTGCATTATTGTTTCGTGAAGTGAACAATCTCTTTGCGTTGGAAATAAATTTTTTCTGCTCTTTCTTTAATATTCTGTAAAAAAGAATAAGGTCATAATTTATGTCGCTTATCACATACTGTTCAAAATCAGTGTTCAGAAAAACAGCACCTGAGCCAACGAAAGGCTCTATCAAACGTTTACCTTTGGGCAAGAGCCGGCAAATCTCATCTACGATACGAAACTTGCCGCCAGCCCACTTCAATGGAGGCCTTGTTTTAGCGCTCACTTTTTGTTTTTTAGACATTGGTCGAGTTTTTATCTGACTCTAAGGCGTCGATGCTGAGGGCGTGGATGTCGGTTTGCATCAGATCGCCGAGCGCGTCATAGACGAGGCGATGGCGCTGCACGGGATTCAGGCCCGCGAAGCGGCGGCTCACGATGCGCAGCCGGAAATGGCCCCGGCCGCTGCTGGCGCCGGCGTGGCCGGCGTGCAGGTGGCTCTCGTCGATCAATTCCAGCGCCGCCGGCGACAGCGCCTGTTGCAGGCGGTTGCGGATGCGCGTCATGCGATCTTGCATCGGAAAGATTGCTTATGGCAGTGTTTTCTTGAACGGCCTGACCGTCACGCGCCGGTAGACGCCCGCCGCCAGGTATGGATCGGCGTCGGCCCACTGCTGCGCGGATGCGAGCGAGTCGAACTCGGCGATGATGATGCTGCCGGTGAATCCCGCCGGCCCGGGATCGGGACTGTCGATGGCGGGGAAGGGGCCGGCCAGCAGCAGCCGGCCCTGATCCTTCAGCATTTGCAGGCGCTCCACATGCTGCGGTCGCGTCTGCAGGCGTTTCTCCAGGCTGTTGGCGCGGTCTTCGCCGATGATGACGTAGTACATGTGCACTCCTCAGGGCGTGGTCTTGTGGACTTCCCCGGCGTGGCGGGCGAGGTAGAACGACTGCGCCACCGCGAACACGAGAATCAGCCCCAGTATGCCGAACAGCTTGAATTTCACCCACGTCTCCTCAGCGAAATTGAACGCAACAAAGAGATTGAGGCCGCCGAGAAAGACGAAGAACAGCGCCCAGCTCAAGTTCAGCCGGCGCCACACCACGGCGGGCGCGGTGATCGCGCCTTCCATCATCCGCCGCGCCAGGTTCTTCCCGCCGATGAATTCGCTGCCGAGGAAGACGAGCGCGAAGGCCCAGTACACCGCCGTGGGCTTCCACTTGATGTAGCGCGCGTCGTGCAGCAACAGGGTGGCGCCGCCGAGCACGATGAGCAGCGCCAGCGTCACCAGCTGCATTTTTTCGAAGCGGCCGTGGCGCAGCCGGTGCCACGACACCTGCGCAAGCGAGGCGCCGATGGCCACCGCCGTGGCGAGGTAAATGCCCTGACTGCGATCCGCCGGGATGTAATAGGCGATGAAAAACAGCAATACGGGGAGGAAATCGAGCAATACTTTCATGCGTCGGCCGGCGCGGTGTGGGAGGATTATAATCATACCGGAAACACGCCCGCGGCTGCACCGCGAGTTTACCCATGGGACGCTTGCTGCAAATTCATCCGCAAAACCCGGAACGCCGCAAACTGGAGCAGGTGGTGGCGGTGCTGCGCGAAGGGGGCGTCATCATTTATCCCACCGACTCCTGCTACGCGCTGGGCTGCAGGATCGGCGACAAGGACGCGCAGGAGCGCATCCGCCGCCTGCGGCGGCTCGACGCCCGCCACAATTTCACGCTGGTGTGCCGCGACCTGTCGCAGCTGGCGACCTACGCGCGCGTCGACAATCCGGCCTACCGGCTGATGAAATCGCTGACGCCCGGGCCGTACACCTTCCTGTTGCGCGCCACGCACGAGGTGCCGCGCCGGTTGCAGAATCCCAAGCGCAAGACCATCGGCCTGCGGGTGCCGGATCACCGGATTGCGCAGGCGCTGCTGGCGCTGCACGGCGAGCCGCTCATGAGTTCCACGCTGATGTTGCCGGGCGAGGATTTGCCGCTCAACGATCCGGAGGTCATCATGGCGCGGCTGGGGAACCGGGTGGATCTCGTGGTGGGCGGCGGTAATTGCGGGCTGACGCCCACCACGGTGATCGATCTGGCCGAGGGCGGGCCGCGCGTGGTGCGGGTCGGCAGCGGTCCGGTGGAGACCTCAGGCGTTGCGCCCGCCGCGACACGCTAGGACATTGATCGGAAAGGGCGTCTTCAGAAATATTTCGTTTGGGCGCAAAGCCTCGCTGGGGTAAAATGCCCCTTTCATTTGCCATCTCAGTGTAAATAAACACACCGCCAAACGGGGGTTTCTTCCAGCATGGCCGCCAGCCGACGCGTGGTATCCGGCATGCGCCCCACGGGGGCGCTGCATCTCGGACACTACCATGGCGTACTCAAGAACTGGGTGCGTTTGCAGCACGAGTACGAAAGCTTTTATTTCGTCGCCGACTGGCACGCGCTGACCACCGTCTACGAGGACACCGCCGTCATCGCCGCCTCGGTGCTGGACATGGTGGTGGACTGGCTGGCCGTGGGCCTGAATCCGGGCGAGGCGACGCTGTTCATCCAGTCGCGCGTCCCGGAGCACGCCGAGCTGCACCTGCTGCTGTCGATGATCACGCCGCTCGGCTGGCTGGAACGGGTGCCGTCCTACAAGGACCAGCAGGAAAAGCTGGCGGGCCGGGACCTCTCGACCTACGGGTTTCTCGGCTACCCGCTGCTGCAGACGGCGGACGTGCTCTGCTACAAGGCGGGCTTCGTGCCGGTGGGCGAGGACCAGGTGGCGCACATCGAGCTGTCGCGCGAAGTCGCGCGGCGCTTCAATTTCCTCTACGGTCGCGAGCCGGGCTACGAGCAGAAGGCGGAGGCGGCGGTGAAGAAGCTCGGCAGGAAGAACGCCACCCTCTACAACGACCTGCGCAGGCAGTACCTGGAGACCGGCGATGCGGCGGCGCTGGAGAAGGCCAGGGCGCTGATCGACGCGCGGCGGAACATCAGCCTCGGCGACCGCGAACGGCTGCTCGGCCACCTCGAGGGCGGCGGCAAGGTCATCCTGCCGGAGCCGCACCCGCTGCTGACGCATGCCTCCAAGGTGCCGGGGCTGGACGGCGAGAAGATGTCCAAGTCCTACAACAACACCATCAGCCTGCGCGAGGACCCGGAGGTGGTGGAAAAGAAACTGCGCACCATGCCCACCGATCCGGCGCGGGTGCGCCGCTCCGATCCGGGCGACCCGGACAAATGCCCGGTGTGGAAATTCCACGAGATATACTCCGGCGACGAGGTGAAGAAATGGGTGCAGCGGGGCTGCCGCAGCGCCGGCATCGGCTGTCTGGAGTGCAAGCAGCCGGTGATCGACGCGGTGCTGAAGGAATTGAAGCCCATCCGGGAGCGCAGCCTGGAATACCAGAGGGACCCCGACAATGTCCGCGCCATCCTGGATAAAGGCTGCGAGAAGGCGCGCGACGTCGCGCGCGAGACGCTGGAGGATGTGCGCGAAGCCATGGGGCTGGTCTATCGATGAACACGGGTGACGGCGACCTGGTGACCGCCACGCATCCGGAGCAGGAGGAGATGCCGTTCGCCGTCGTGCAGGGCGTGCCGCTGACGGAATTGCCCAAGGACCTCTACATCCCGCCGGACGCGCTGGCGGTGTTCCTGGAGGAGACCTTCGAGGGGCCGCTGGATCTCCTGCTGTACCTGATCAAGCGGCAGAACCTGGACATCCTGGACATCCCCATCGCCCAAATCACGCGCCAGTACATGTCCTACATCGATCTCATGCAGGAGTTGCAACTGGAGCTGGCGGCGGAGTACCTGGTGATGGCGGCGATGCTGGCCGAGATCAAGTCGCGCATGCTGCTGCCGCGGCCCGCCCCCGCCGACGAGGAGGAGGATCCGCGCGCCGAACTCGTGCGCCGGCTGCAGGAATACGAGCGCTACAAGAAGGCGGCGGAGGATTTGGAACAATTGCCGCGGCTGGAGCGCGACCTGCACGCCGTGGTTGTGCCCTTCCCCGAACGACACGTCAGCCTGCGCCCGCCGGCGGTGACCATGCAGGAACTGATGGCGGCGTTCGCGGAGGTGCTGGCGCGCGCCGAGCTGTTCTCGAATCATCGCGTGCGGCGCGAGCCGCTGTCGGTGCGCGAGCGCATGGCCAGCGTGCTGGAGCGCTGCCGCGGCGGTTTCGTGGAATTCACCCGGCTGTTCACCGTGGCCGAGGGCCGCGCCGGCGTGGTGGTGACGCTGCTCGCCATCCTGGAGCTGCTGCGGGGGGCCATGATAGAGATGGTGCAGAACGAGCCGCACGGCCCGATCTACGTGAAGGCGGTGTCGGCGCAAACATGAACGTGGAAGAACTGAAAAAAATCATCGAGGCCGCGCTGATGGTGGCCGAGGAGCCGCTGTCGCTGGATCGACTGGAGGCGCTGTTCGATCTCGGGCTGGGTCCGGTGCCGGAACGCGAGGCCATCCGCGCGGCGGTGGAATCGCTGCAAGAGGATTACGCCGGCCGCGGCGTCGAGCTCAAGCAGGTGGCGAGCGGCTGGCGCTTCCAGGCCCGCGCCGAATTCGCGCCCTGGATCAACCGCCTGTGGGAGGAGCGGGCGCCGCGATATTCGCGCGCGCTGCTGGAGACGCTGGCCATCATCGCCTACCGGCAGCCGATTACGCGCGGCGAGATCGAGGACATCCGCGGCGTGTCGCTGGCGCCGAGCATTTTGAAGACGCTGACCGAGCGCGAATGGATCCGCGTGGCGGGCTACCGCGACGTTCCCGGCCGCCCGGCGGTGTACGCGACCACCAGGGAATTCCTTGATTACTTCAATCTCAAGAGCCTGTCCGATCTGCCGGAGCTGTCGGAGCTGCGGGACATCGAGGACATCAATCTCGACCTGTTCCGCGAATCGCCGCCGGCGGCCGGGGCCGCCGGGGCCGCGAACGAGGCGGAGTCGGGGGATGAGGCCGCGCCTTCCCCCCCTGCCGAGGACGACGGCGGGCAGGAAGGCGGCGCCGAGGCCGCCGAAGCGGCCAAGTAAACGTCCCGTCCACAGGTGTCCGAACGAATTCATAAAGTTCTGGCCCGCGCCGGGCTGGGGTCGCGCCGCCAGCTGGAGGCGTGGATCGCCGCCGGGCGCATCAGTGTCAACGGCAGCGTCGCGCGGATCGGCCAGGCGGTGGATCCCGGCGATGACATCCGCGTGGACGGCCGCCGCGTGCCCGGCGCGCGCCTGCTGCCTTCGGTGCGGCGGGTGATCGCCTATCACAAGCCGGCGGGCGAGGTGTGCAGCCGCCAGGACGAGCAGGGCCGCAAGACGGTCTTCGATGCGCTGCCGAAACTGCGCGGCGGACGCTGGATCAACGTCGGCCGCCTTGACGTTGCCACCTCGGGCCTGCTGCTCTTCACCACCGACGGCGAGCTGGCCCATCGCCTCATGCACCCTTCGAGCGGCGTCGAGCGCGAATACGCCGTGCGCATCCTGGGCGCGGTCGCGCCCGAGACGCTGCGCCGCCTGCAAAGCGGCGTGGAGCTGGAGGACGGGCCGGCGCGTTTCGAGGCCATCACCGACGCGGGCGGCAGCGGCGCCAACCATTGGTATCACGTCACCCTGCGCGAAGGCCGCAACCGCGAGGTCAAGCGTCTGTGGGAATCGCAGGGACTGACGGTGAGCCGCCTCATCCGCGTGCGCTACGGTCCCTGCCAGCTGCCGCGCGATCAGCGTTCCGGCGCCTGGCGGGAGATCGAGGGCGCGGAACTCGACGCCTTGTTGCGGCTCGCCGGCCTGCCGGCATCACCGCCCAAGCCCGCGGCCAGGCGCGAGCGGCCCCGCCGCGATACCCGTCGCAAGCGGCGACCGTCACGGCGGACGGCGCATTCACGCGCGCGATGAACGCGCGGCGGCTGCGCGCCGTCCATGAACGGCTCCTTGGCCACCATGGTCCGCAGCATTGGTGGCCGGGCGACACGCCGTTTGAAATCATGGTCGGCGCGGTGCTGACGCAGAACACCGCCTGGCGCAACGTCGAGCGCGCCATCGCCAATTTGATCGCCGCGCGCGCGATGAGTGCGCGCCGGATCGTCGGGCTTCCCCACGCGCGGCTGGCCAGGCTGCTGCGGCCGGCGGGCTATTTCAACGTCAAGGCGCGGCGGCTGCGCCATTTCTGCGAGTGGCTCATCGCGCGCGGCGGCGTGGTGGCGCTCGGGGCGGTGGACACGCCGGCGTTGCGACACGATCTGCTCGGCGTCCACGGCGTCGGCCCGGAGACCGCCGATGACATTTTGCTCTATGCCCTGCGACGGCCGGTGTTCGTCATCGACGCCTACACGCGGCGGCTGTTCTCGCGCCTGGGATTGATCAAGGGCGATGAATCCTACGAGGATCTGCGCGCCGGCTTCGAGGCCGCGCTGGGCGCGGACGTGCCGCTCTATAATGAATACCACGCCCTCATCGTCCGTCACGCCAAGGACGTCTGCCGCCCCCGGCCGCGTTGCGCGGCGTGCTGCCTGCGGCGGGCCTGCCCCGGCCGGCGCAAGCCGGGCCGCGCGTGAAAACGCGTGAAAAATTGATTTCGGGGTCGGTGGTGGTTAAGCTTTGCGGCCCCTGGCCTTTGCCGCAAAAGTCCTTCCCTGGACTGTTGCGGTTCGAAAGGCAGAAAGCGCGGTTTTTGCTTTTCTGCGTCTTTCGAAGACTTCCAGTCTTCGAAAGACGGCGGTATATCCTATACCGCGTTGACAGGCCGTGATTGGGCGGCTGGTCGGCGATCCCACGAGGAGAGAATGCGCGTGCGTGAGCGGCTGGTGGCCGGCAACTGGAAAATGAACGGCACGCTGGCCTCGGCGCGGGCCTTGATCGAAGGCCTGCGCCGGGAATTGATGCCGCTGACGGGCGTGAAGGTGGCGGTGTGTCCGGCGTTCGTGCATCTGCGCGACGTGGCGGCGCTGCTCTCGGACATGCCGGTGACCCGGCGCATCTGCCTGGGGGCGCAGAACCTGTCGCCGCACCCCCCGGGCGCGCACACCGGCGAGGTCGAAGGCGGCATGCTGAAGGAACTGGGCTGTCGCTACGTGATCGTCGGCCATTCCGAGCGCCGGCGGGAGGAGGGCGAGACGGATGAGATTGTCGCCGCGAAATTCGCGCGGGCGCATGAAGTGGGGCTGACGCCCATCCTGTGCGTGGGCGAGACGCTGGCCGAGCGCGAGTCCGGCGCGACCGAGCAGGTGGTGGCGCGGCAGCTCGACGCCGTGCTGAGCGGCGGCGCGAAGGTCTTCGCGGAGGCGGTGATCGCCTACGAGCCGGTGTGGGCGATCGGCACGGGGCGCGTGGCGGAGCCTGCGCAGGCGCAGGCGGTGCACGCGTTTTTGCGCCGGCGCCTCGCCGGCCACGACGCCGGCGCCGCGGCGCGGGCGCGCATCCTGTACGGCGGCAGCGTCAAGGCCGCCAATGCGGCGGCGCTGTTCGCCGAAGCCGACATCGACGGCGCGCTGGTGGGCGGCGCGTCGCTGGACGCCGCGGAATTCGCCGCGATCTGTCATGCCGCGGAGAGACAACGTTAATCGAGAGATTGAAACATGTTGATGACGGTTCTGCTGGTATTGCACGTATTGATGGCGGTGGCGCTGTCCGCGCTGATCCTGATCCAGCGCGGCCGCGGCGCCGAGACCGGCGCGGCCTTCGGCAGCGGCGCCTCGGCGACCGTGTTCGGCGCGCGCGGCTCGGCCTCCTTCCTGTCGACCACCACGGCGATACTGGCCACTTTGTTTTTCATCAACTGTTTCGTGCTGTGGCATTTGTCCATCGAGCAGACCCCGAGAAAAAGCCTGATGGAAAGCGTCGTCACCGCGCCCGCCGGCAAGGCGCCGGCGGCCAGCAAGGCCACCGACGTGCCGGCCACGCCCGAGACGGCCAAAACGGGGGCGACGGAACCGGCGACGGAGCATGCGCCGCCGGCCGGCGCGTCAACGCCGACGCAGGCCGCCGGGACGGAAACACCCGTGGCGCCGGCGCCCGAGAGCAAGCCCGCGGACGTGCCCGCCGCGCCCCCTGCCCCGAAAAACTGATTTCTGCTAGTTTTCAGTTCATCAAATTCATGCCGACGTGGTGGAATTGGTAGACACGCCATCTTGAGGGGGTGGTGGGGCAACCCGTGAGAGTTCGAGTCTCTCCGTCGGCACCATCCGGGTTCGGGGACAGTAATGCCTTCAACGTTACAACAAGAAATTGCCCGCATCATCAAGGCAACCTTGTTCGCGGCGGAGAAGCATAAGTGCCAGCGACGCAAGGGTGCGGACGCCTCGCCCTATATCAATCATCCGATTGCCCTGGCTAACTTGCTGATTAACGAAGCTCAGATCACCGATACGGATGTCCTCTGCGCGGCTCTGCTGCACGATACGATAGAAGACACACAAACCACCGAGCAGGAGCTGCGATCAGCTTTCGGTGAGGTCATCACCCGGATCGTGCTGGAAGTCACCGATGACAAATCCCTGCCCAAGACTGAACGCAAGCGCCGCCAGGTCGAGCATGCCCCGCAACTCTCACCAAAGGCCAGACTGGTGAAACTCTCCGACAAGATATGCAACCTGCGAGATATTGTTTCATCAGCACCGACCGATTGGAGTCTGGATCGAAAGCGCGAATACTTCGATTGGGCAAGGTCTGTTGTCGATCAAATACGCGGAACGCATGCCCGGCTGGAAGCGATTTTCGATGCGGCTTACTCGATGAAACCGTGACGGAATGACGCATGAAAACCCTCATCGTCACCGCCGATGACTTTGGCCTGTCCGCGCCGGTGAACGAGGCGGTGGAGGCGGCGCACCGCCGCGGCATCCTGACCACGGCCAGCCTCATGGTCACCGCGCCGGCGGCGGATGACGCCGTGGCGCGCGCGCGCCGGCTGCCGACGCTCGCCGTGGGGCTGCATCTGGTGCTGGTCGACGGCCGTCCGGCGCTGCCTCCGGAACAGTTGCCGGATTTGGTCGGACCCGACGGGCGCTTCCGGCGTGATCCGGTGCGCGCCGGCGTGAAATTGTTTTTTCTGCCTCGCGCGCGGCGGCAGGCGGAGGCCGAGGTGCGCGCGCAACTGGAGCGATTCCGCGCCACTGATCTCCCGCTCGATCACGTGGACGGCCATCATCATTTCCACCAGCATCCGGTGATCGTCGATCTGCTGATCAAGCTCGCGCCTGAATTCGGCATCAAGGCCGTGCGCGTGCCGCTCGAACCGCCGCTTTATTCCTGGCGCGCGCAACGCGAAGGGCTGCTGCGGCGGTGCTCAGGCTGGCTCTTGAGCGCCAACCGCATGCGCGTGATGCGCCGGCGCCTGCGCGCCGCCGGCATCCATTGCAACGATCACATCTTCGGCCTGTACGACAGCGGCCGCATGACGCCGGAACGTGTCGCCCGTTTCATCGAACATCTCCCCGACGGCGTCAGCGAGCTGTACTGCCATCCCGCGACAAGGCGCTGGCCGGGCGCGACCGACAATCTTCCGGAGAGCTACCTCTGCGTCGAGGAATTCAACGCGCTGGCGGACCCGGAGCGCCGCGCCCGGCTGGAGCGCCTGGGCGTGCGCCGCGCCGCCTTTCGCGATCAGCCCCCTCTGTCGCACCGGTACTAACGTCGCGCTATACTGTTTTTGGCTGACCAACAGGCGGATGCCACGATGGAAAGAATCATCAATCTTCACGTCGAAAAGCTGCCGGAAGGCGTCTATCTTGCCACGTCCAACGACGTACAGGGATTGATTGCGCAAGGGCGGACGATACAGGAAACCATCGAGATCGCCCGCGATGTCGCCAAGAAACTGATTGAAGCGCAACAGGGGAACGAACCGCCACTGCCGCAGGCGGGCGAGACCTTTGACTACCCGTTGATAGTGAATGCCTGATGGGGCGGCTTTCCGGTTTCAAATACCGGGAGATTGTCCACCGGCTCAAGCGGCTGGGTTTCGAGTTTTACCGGCAGGCGGCGGGCAGCCATGAAATCTGGCACAACCCGGTTACGCGCCACTACACCACGATCCCCAATCATCCCGGCGACATGCCGGAAGGGACGTTGCGCGCCATCCTGAAACAAGCGGATGTTGAACCGGATGTATTCTTGAAAACCTGACGGGAGAGCGGCAGGGAGTGGGGAGGCGGCATGGCGCGCGGCAGACAGAAGAAGTCCAATAACAAGTCCGGCGAGAAGCCCATCGAGCAGTACGGACGCAAGGACGAACAGCGGCCGCATGACGTCCGCGCGCGTCGCCCGTTTCATCGACCATCTCCCCGACGGCGTCAGCGAGCTGTACTGCCATCCCGCCACGCGGCGCTGGCCGGGCGCGACCGACAATCTTCCGGAGAGCTACCTCTGCGTCGAGGAATTCAACGCGCTGGCGGACCCGGAGCGCCGCGCCCGGCTGGAGCACCTGGGCGTGCGCCGCGCCGCCTTTCGCGATCTGGCGCTTGCCATTCGCCACCACTAACGCATTCGTACGGACGGCTGGAAATCCCTCGCTATCCTGGCTCTGACAAGTTTTGAGATCGCAATACTGAGCTTGGTGACTGCGAGGCGCTTGAGCAGCGTTTTCCGGTCAGTCATGCCATGACGCGCAAGTTCGCGGGTGAATTCACGGTCCTTCTCACGGCCTGCGACATACTTGGAAATCGCCAGATCGTGCACCTCCAGACATAGCCCCACGCAGCCGCCGGTGTTCGGGCTCTCGATACGCACAAGACGCCGGCGCCAGCCCTCGGGCAGCGTGGCCGTCTCCGGCCCGACGCCTTGGGCATAATAACCGTGGGTCTGATGAAAAGCGGAACCCTCGCCGATGGCGCCATCCACCTTGTCGGCCAGTCCCGGACGCGACAGGGGGTAAAGGTCAACCTTCATCGACACGAGCAACGCAACCGGCGCATCCGGAAACTGGCCGAGTATGGCCTGGCTGCCGATGATCACGAACTCGCGTTCGCCGGCGATGTGTCCGGCGGCGCGGATCAGGTGTTCAAGTTCGGAACGCCGCATATATCCGCTCCCGCTCGCGCTCATCCAGCACACCGGCAAAAGGTGTGGACTGCCGCAGGCGCGCAGCGCGTTCTCCCGGATCAGTGATGAAGGCAGCGATGGCCGGCCACGGCTGGCGGAGGATCGCCTCCCATTCATCCAGCGCGCGGGGCATGTCTTCCTTTCCATAACGCGAGCGCCAGGTCTGCAGGGTCCGCCGCACTTGACCCAGCATCACAGGGTTGCGCTCAATCTTTTGCGCGGCAAGACAATGCATCGCCAGGCTGCGCGCCTCGATGACGCGGTGCTTCAGCGCGCCACCCGACAGGACACGGACCGGCGCCTCCATGCGGGTGACCGCGCGCAGGCCCGCCGCGCGGAGGCGCGCGCGATGGCGGCGCATGCGTTCGGCGGCGGTCAGCGCCCGACCGGTGGACGGCCGTCCACGGGCGCGCTTGGTCTGGACAGTCGGGGCCTTGATCATGTTATTTATCGTAACATGTTACGATAAATATAACGAATAGTCTGATATTGCCTGCACATGGCAACTCCAAAATGGGTTTGGCTCGTTTCTTGCCGTGCGTGTTCGGATCGCGCTAGATTGGCGCGTCTGTGGGGGTAGGGAGGCAGGCATGGCACGGGGTAGACAGAAGAAGTCCAATAACAAGTCCGGCAAGAAGCCCATCGAGCAATACGAGCATAAAGGCCAGCGACGGCTGAATAACCCGCCCGTCGGCCTCGTCAGCCCGGATACGGACAAAGACTCCGGCAAAAAGACCTACGCCTACGACCCGCACCTGGACCCGACGCTGGTTTGGGCGGACAAGGCTGAGCGTACCAGCTTCGAAATTCCGACCGTCTCACTGCACGTCCACGAACGCATCGACGCGCGCTCCATCATCGAGGCGGTGAAGAAGAAAAACGGCAGCCACCCGCAGATGGGCCTTTTCGACACCGAGCGCACCGAACCCCTGCGCGAGGCGATCGAGTTCTACCGGCACAAGCACGGCTGGTCGAACCGCCTGATCGCGGGCGATTCGCTGCTTGTGATGAACTCGCTGCTGGAGAAGGAGGGCATGGCGGGCAAGGTGCAGATGATCTACATCGACCCGCCCTACGGCATCAAGTACGGCTCCAACTTCCAGCCTTTCGTCAACAAGCGCGACGTAAAAGACGGCAAGGACGAGGACCTGACCGCCGTGCCGGAGCAGATCCGCGCCTTCCGCGACACCTGGGAACTCGGCATCCATTCCTATCTCAGCTACCTGCGCGACCGGTTGCTGCTGGTGCGGGAGGCGGGAATTCACAGCGGCTGGACATCCCATGGTGCGTAGAAGCAACACGACGAAAACAGAGAAAACGTCCGCCACCGTCGGCTACGAGGCGCAGCTCTGGCAGATCGCCGACGCGCTGCGCGGCTCGATGGACGCAGCCGACTGGGGCGGCGAGTCGCTGCGCGAGGACAAGCGCTGGAAGTACGGCGTGCCGCCGGCGCGCAACGCGAACTTCGCCTGCGTGCAGGAAGAGGTGTCGTCGAGATGAATGAGAAGGACCCCACGGTGACGACGGAGGACGACAGCAACCTGGCCCCGGGCGACGTGGTCGCGGGCTTGGAGTCCTCCGAACTCGTCGAGATCCAGCGCGTCGCTCCCTTCGGTGGTAAGACGCTGGTCGAAGGCGTCGGGCTCCAGTCCCGCCGGATGGTGAAGCGTCCGCTCTCCGCGGAGGAGCTGGCGGCCCTCGTCAAGGTTCGCGGCCAGCAGCATACCTTCAATGGCGACGCGCGGCTCTTCCTTCTCGGCGCCGAGGCCGAGCGCATCCGCATCGCGCACCAGTTCGACCCTCTCTTCGCGGTGAACTCCAGCATCGTCGACCCGCTTCCTCACCAGGTCGAGGCGGTCTATCGCTACCTTCTCCCCCTGCCGAGAATCCGTTTTCTGCTCGCCGACGACACGGGTGCGGGCAAGACCATCATGACCGGGCTTCTGATCAAGGAGCTGCTCTTCCGGGGCGTGCTCCAGAAGGCCCTCATCGTCACGCCGGGCGGCCTGACAAAGCAGTGGAAAGAAGAGGAGCTCCAGGAGAAGTTCGGGCTCTACGCACGGCTCGTGAACCGGGCCTCCTTCGATGCCGAACCGGGCCAGTTCTCTCGCTACGAAGAGGGCATCTTCGTCACGTCCATCGACTTCCTCGCTCGGAATGAGGGTTGTCTCAAGGCCGCCTCCGAAACCCAGTGGGACCTCGTGGTGGTCGACGAGGCCCACAAGCTCTCGGCCTATGAGTACGGCACCAAGCTGGAGGAGAGCGAACGGTACAAGGCGGTCAAGGCGCTCGCCCACAAGACCGATCACCTGCTTTTCCTCACGGCGACGCCGCACCGAGGACGGAGGGACACGTTCCGCCGGCTGCTCCTGCTCCTCGACGAGGACCTGTTCCAGAAGGATGAACACGTCGCCGACCGGGTTCGCCAGGAGAGTGCGCCGTACAACGCGTCGGGTGAGGAGGAATTGGAGGACGAACGCCCGATCAGCAAGGCGCGGAACCGTTTCTTTCTTCGTCGCCTGAAGGAGGAGATGGTCGATTGGGACAACCACGCGCTCTTCAAGGATCGCCATACGAAGACGACCGGTTACGACCTCACGCCGGAAGAGAAGACGCTCTATGACGAAGTGACGAGCTACGTCCGGTCGAAGCGCAAGGAGGCCAAAGCGAAGAGGAACCGGAACGTCGAGCTGACCCTCATGGTCATGCAGCGCCGCCTGGCCAGCAGCCTCTACGCGATCACGCGGACTCTGGAAAACCGGTTGCGCGCCCTGAACGAGGTTCTCTCCATCCTGCGAGATCCGAGCCGGTCCGAGGTGGAGAAGAAGCGACTGTTCCGCGGAACTCCCGATCCCAGCGATCCGCGTGACATCACGGAATACGAGGACCTGACCGAAGAGGAACGGGAGCGGATCGACCAGCGGATTTTCCGTCAGGTCCTGACGGATGACCCGGACAAGGTCGAGGAGGAGCGGGACGAGGTCGAACGGCTCTTCCGGCTGGCTGACAGCCTGAAGCATCATAAGGAAGCGAAGTTCGCCGAACTCCTCGCCGTTCTCGATTCCTCCGACGTGATCCGCGCGGAGGACGAGAAGCTCCTGATCTTCACCGAACACCGCGACACCCTGAACAGCCTCGCCAAGCGGCTCGAGGAGAAGGGATACACGGTCGCCACGATCCATGGCGGCATGGATGTCGACTCCCGCAAGCAGGCCCAGCGGCAGTTCAGGACGCGCGCGAAGATCATGGTCGCCACCGACGCGGCGGGTGAGGGCATCAACCTTCAGTTCTGCCGCTACCTCATCAACTGGGACATCCCGTGGAACCCGAACCGGCTCGAACAGCGGATGGGGCGCATCCACCGGTACGGTCAGGCCGACGACGTCTGGGTCTACAACCTGGTTGCCCAGAACACACGGGAGGGATCGGTCCTCCAGAAGGTCCTCTCGAAGCTGGACGTGATGCGGGAGCAGATGGGGTCCGACCGGGTCTACGACGTGATCGACGAGTGGCTGGAGGACGTGCCGCTGGTCCGGCTAATCGAGAGCGCGATTGACAACGACGACGAGTCCGCAAGCGCCCGGGAAACGGACGCAGCCCTCACGACGGCATCCAACGAGAGGGCCGCGAAGCTCATGGCGCTGCAGAAAAAGACCTCGCTCGCCTCACGGCTGGATTTGAGATCGGCGCGCGAGCTGCGAGATGCATCGGACGAGCGCCGGCTTCAGCCCCTTTTCATCCAGCGGTTCTTCGAGCGCGCTTGGACCGCTTGCGGAGGCACGGTCCGCAAGGACGATCACTTCCCGGTGTGGCACATCGGCTCGACGCCGACCGCCCTCCTGGAACTCGCCCGGGAGCGGAGGCAGCCTCTCTCCGACAACTACGACACCCCCTTCGTCTTCGATAAGCAGCTCGTCAGTGTCGCGAGCAAGGTGCGTGTCCCCGAACGGACGAAGCTCATGGGCCCGGGGCATCCGCTCTTCGACACCTTGATCGAATGGGCGATCCGGGAGGCGCGGCAGGCCTTCGCTAAGGGGGCGACCCTCGTGGACCCGAACATCGCCAAGCCCCAGCGGGTCTGGCTCGTTCGCTCGACGATCGAAGACGGCCGTCGGCAATGGCGGCAGGACCGCCGCAAGCCGCCCGCGCACGAGCGGTTGGCCCTGGTCGTTCAGGACCACTTGGGCCTTCGCACGACCTCGCCGTCGTACATGCTCAACTGCATCGCTCCCGAAACGGCCGTGCCGGTTCCAGACGTGGAATCCCGAACCGGCGAAGAGATTCAAGCCTGGGCCTACGAGCAGATCACCGAGCGGCAGCTCGACCAGGTGAAGGTCGTTAGATCCGAGGAGTGCGACCTGCGCCGGGAGTATCTGAACACAGCCTTCACGGACCTCATCCTCGAGCTGCAGGAAGAACTGAATGAGCTCCAGCAAGCGCAGCTCTACGGCGACGACAACGCCGAGGAACGCGAGCGGCTTCGGCAGCGAGTCGAGGACCTGAAAGCCCGAAAAGCGGATCGGCTGAAAGAGCTGGAGCTCATGATGAAGCTTACCGCCAACCTCCCGGATCTCCTGACGGAGGCCGTGATCGCCCCCGTTCCCGTGGCGACAGTGGAGAGCGACGACGAATCGCCGTCAAAGGGCGTTCCGATGCGCCGCGACGACGAGGTCGAGGCCATCGCCATGGACGTGACCATGCGTTACGAGCGCAGCCGCGGGTGGTCGCCCACAGACGTCAGCCGAGATGGGGAGCATTACGACGTCCGGTCCGAGGGGCCGGGCGGAGAGAAGCGATTCATCGAGGTGAAGGGCCGCGCCCAATCGGGGGCCATCGTCCTGACCGGTCCCGAGGTGGACAAGCTCCGCCAGCTCGGCGAGCGGGCTTGGCTCTATGTCGTCACCTTCTGCAAGGGCGAGCGCCCTCGGCTGCGCATCATCCAGGACCCGATCTCCAGGCTCAACCCGGAGATGCTGTACCGGCAGATCCAGTACCTCGTCGAAGAGGGCGACTGGGCGCAGCAAGGCGAGGAAGTTGCGTTTGGCATCCAGGCCGCCGAGCCCCAGCCGGAGGAGCCGACATGAAGCTGGCCGACGTGGAACGCCTCGCGGCCGCCGGCGAGTCGGAGGGCGTGGAGTTCAAGAAGTCCACCTCCCAGCTCCGCCGGGCTGGAGAGACGCTCTGCGGCTTCCTCAACGGAACGGGCGGCTTCGTGGTGATCGGGGTAACGCCGGAAGGTCAGGTCATCGGTCAGACCGTGGCCGACACGACGCTGCGGGACATCGCGGCGCTCCTCCATCGTATCGAGCCGGCCGCGCCCGTGCGAGTCCACCGCGTGCCAGCCGGCAAGAGCGGCGAGGTGATCGTCCTCGAGGCGCCTCCAGCCTACGACGCGCGGCCGTTCGCCTTCGACGGCCGACCGTATCAACGCGTCGGCACCGCCACGTCGGTGATGCCGCAGGAGCGGTACCAGACCCTGTTGCTCGAGCGGGCGCACGCGCGCAACCGGTGGGAGAACGATGTGGCTCCGGGCGTGGAGATCGACGACCTCGATCGGGAAGAGATTCTTCGCACCGTGCGCCTCGGCATCGAGGCCGGCCGCCTGCCGGAATCCACTGGCAGTGACGTCGGTGACATCCTCGATCGCCTTCAGCTCCGCAGAGATGGCCGATTGCTCAACGCGGCCGTCGTGTTGTTCGGGACGCGGCTGGAGCAGGACTATCCCCAGTGCCAGCTCCGGCTTGCGCGGTTCAGGGGCATCGAGAAGTCGGCGTTCCTCGACAACCGCCAACTCCACGGTCACGCCTTCCGGCTCCTGGATGAGGCGATGGCGTTCATGCTCCGGCACCTGCCCATCGCCGGGCGGTTCGAGCCGGGACGCCTGGAGCGGATCGACGAGCCGCTCTTCCCCGTGGCGGCGCTGCGCGAGGCGGTGATCAACGCGATCTGTCACCGCACCTACACCCACGCCGGTGGGGCGGTGAGCGTGGCGATCTACGATGACCGGCTGGAAATCTGGAGCGACGGCACGCTGCCCTTCGGCCTCAAACCCGAGGACCTCAAGCGCAAGCACGAGTCGCGCCCGCGCAACCCGCTCATCGCCGGCGTCTTTTACCGCCGCGGCCTCATCGAGCAGTGGGGCCGCGGCACCCAGCAGATCGTCTCGCTGTGCGTCCGGGCCGGCCATCCCGAGCCCGAGTTCGGCGAGCAGGCCGGGTCTGTCTGGGTGCGCTTCCTCCCGAGCGGCTACATCGCGCCGCATCGGGTCGCCCACGACCTCACCGAGCGGCAGCGCGAGATCCTGGCGGCGATCGGCCGCGGGAGACGGATCCCGCTGCGACAGATCATGGCGAGTCTATCGAGCCCGCCGGCAGAGGCCACAGTTCGAGACGATCTCTATCACCTGAAGCGGCTCGGGCTGATCGACTTGAAGGGACGAGGGCGGGGAGCGACTTGGTTCCTCGTATCGGGAGGCCGGGAATGAGCTGGCGAATGCGCTGGAATAAGCTGGCGAATGCGCTGGGAAAAGCTGGCGGGGAGCTTCAGGACTCCCCGTCCGATCGGCGGTTCCGCCTGGATCTGCTGCACCTGAAGCGGCTCCGGCTCGTACGCCAGAGTGGGCACGGGCGCGGATCCTCCTGGGCTCTGGAGAGAGGGTATGAAGAATAGGGCGGAGAATAAGGCGGAAATAAGGCGGCCCCATTCAGGGCTGAGCCGCCCTATTCCGCCTTGCGGCCACCTAGACTCATGCACTCGATGGGACGGGGCCTCCTGGTTCCTCGTCCCGCGAGGGGTGTGAAATGATCTGGCGAATGCGCTGCAATGAGCTGACGAACGGCGCCGGGAAGCGCTGGCTGCAGACCATCCTGCTTCGCGCCGACAGGCAGGCGGCCGCACATGCTCTGCAACGAGCTCTGATGGCAAGGGACTTACAAGAGATGAGATGATGATGGATATAGCCGCCGCACATGCTCTGCAACGAGCTCTGATGGCAAGGCCATCAGAGCCGCATCAGAGCTCGCCGCCCCCGGAGGCCGTACAGCCTCATCGCACCTGCGCCCGCCCAGCCATCATCCAGGATCCGATCTCCAGCCTCAACCCGGAGATGCTGTACCGGCAGATCCAGTACCTCGTCGAAGAGGGCGACTGGGCGCAGCAAGGCGAGGAAGTCGAGGCCCCTTCGAAGACCGAGGAGCGAGGCAAATGATCACGAAAACCGACCCCATCGAGAGCGCTCTTAAACTCTCACCTGGTGCGCGGTTCTATAAGTGCGCTCTCCAAGTCAATCCCCATCACTATGCCGGGACATTTCGAGGCGAGGCGTCCAACGGAGATGCGCGCGGCTATGCCCGGGCGATTGTGGAGAAGGCAGCAAAGCTGAACATCACCGTGCTCGCCATCACCGACCACAACAGTGTGAGCAGTGTGGCAGCCTTCCGAGCAGCGGCCAAAGGCACGAACGTCCACATCTTCCCCGGGTTTGAACTTGCTTCGAACGAGGGCGTTCACGTCCTGTGCTTGTACCCGCCGGACACAAGCGGGGAGAAACTCGAAAGGTATCTCGGGGAGTTCGGCATTAGGGATACCAGCCCGTCTTCTGCTCTCTCAATCAAAAACTTCAGCGATGTGCTGCGTTGTGTTCAGAGCCAGGGCGGCATCGCGATCGCGGCGCACGTGACGAACGACGGGGGACTTTTCACCGTTTTGAAGGGCCAGGCGAGGATCCGAGCGTGGCAGCATGAGAACCTTCTTGCTGTGCAAATTCCGGGGCATGTAGAGGATCTGCCTCAGGAATATCGGCAGATTATCGAGAACAGGGACCCGAACTACCGCCGCGAGCACGCCGCCGAAGAGGGGCTGGCCATCGCGGTCGTCAACGCGAAGGATGTCGTCAAGCCCGCGGACCTCGAGGACCGGGCAACAACCTGCTGGATCAAGATGTCCGAGGTCAGCATCGAAGGGTTGCGGCAGGCCTTCCTCGATCCGGGCTCACGCATTCGCCTGAATCCCAAAACGGGAACCTTGGAACCCGAGCGGCATGCGGAACTCGTCGCCTTGGCTTGGGAAGGAGGATTCCTTGACGGTGTCGCCGTCCATTTGAACCCCAACCTGAATGTGCTCGTGGGCGGCCGCGGGACGGGCAAGTCCACAGTCGTCGAGAGCATCCGCGCGGCACTTGGACTCGAACCGATCGGCGACGAGGCGCGCAAGACGCACGACGGGATTGTCCGCCACGTTTTGCGCAACGGCACCAAGATCTCGCTCCTCGTACGGGTGCAACGCCCCGGCGTTCGCGAGTATCGAATCGAACGTACAATCCCGAACCCACCGCTGGTACGGGAGGCCAACGGCGCGGTTTCGAACCTGACGCCACTGGACATTCTGCCCAGGATTGAAGTGTATGGCCAGCACGAAATATCCGAGCTGACCAAAAGCCGCGAAAAGCTCACGCGCCTGCTCGATCGTTATGTCGAGCATGACGAGTCGCTCGTCCAGCGCAAGGCCTCACTGAGCCGCGATCTCCAGAAAAACCGTCGCGCGTTGTGCGACACGCGCCATGAGATCAAGGAGATCGAAGAGCGGCTCGCCGCACTCCCAGCGCTGCAGGAAACCCTCAAACGATTCCAGGAAGCTGGCCTCGAAGATCGATTGCGGGAGCAGAGCCTTCTGGTACGCGAACAACGCGTGCTGGGCACCGTTCCTGAGCGCCTGGCTCACTTCCGTGAAGCTCTGGAGACTTTGAAGCGTGAGCTTCCGATCGACCGCACATTTTTATCGGAGATGGCGCTGAAGGACCTCCCCGGGAAGGAGATCCTGTCGCGAGCGAATGAGGTGCTTGTCGATCTGGAGCGCGATCTCACGCGCATTGTCGACGACCTGGAAGGCGCCCTGAAACGGGCCGACGAGGGAATTGCACGGGTGCGCTCTGCTTGGGAGGCACGCAAGCAGCAGGTTCAGGCGGCGTATGAAAAGATTCTGCGCGAGCTTCAGAAGTCTCGTGTGGACGGCGAGGAGTTCATCCGGCTGCGGCGGCAGATCGAGGAGCTGCGCCCCCTCCAGGACCGCCTTGCGCTACTGAAGCGAACTGAAAAGGAACTCGCCGCCAAGCGGCGGGAGCTGCTCGCCGAGTGGGAAGACGTCAAGGCCAGGGAGTTTCGCGCTCTCGACCAGGCTGCCAAGAGTGTCAGCGGGAAACTACGTAACCGAGTGCAGGTCGAGGTCACGGCGGGCGGGAATCGGGAGCCGCTCTTCAAGATTCTGCGCGAGGAGATCGGCGGCCGGATGTCCGAGGCCATCGAGAGCCTGCGGAAGGTACCCGATCTCTCCCTGACGCACGTCGTCGAGGTCTGCCGGGCAGGCGCCGAGGCGTTGAGCAACGCCTACGGGATCACCCCCGCCCAAGCCGAACGCCTGGCCAAAGCCGATCCAGGGGTGTTCATGCGGATCGAGGAGCTGGAGCTTCCGCCCACCACGGCGATCCGCCTCAATACCGCGCCCGCCGGGAGTTTACCAGTCTGGCAAATGTTGGAAGACCTTTCGACCGGACAAAAAGCCACTGCGGTGCTCCTGCTCTTGCTCCTCGAGGCTGACGCTCCGCTGATCGTGGACCAGCCGGAGGACGACCTCGACAACCGCTTCATCACCGAAGGGGTGGTGCCCCGCATGCGCGCCGAGAAGCAACGCAGACAGTTCATCTTTTCGACGCACAACGCCAACATCCCGGTGCTCGGTGACGCCGAGTTGATTCTCGGCCTCTCCGCCTCCGGCGAGGCCGAGGGAGGCCGCGCGCGGATCGCCGCCGAGCATATGGGATCGATCGATTCCCAGTCGGTCCGTGAGCTCGTGGAGGAGATTCTCGAAGGCGGTCGCGAGGCATTCGAAACACGGCGCAGGAAGTATGGGTTCTGACCGATGAACAAGACTGAGTTGCTCGAACTCATCGCCAACGGAGAGAACTCTCGCGTCGAGTTCAAGCGTGATGATGTCCACCCGGACTCGCTGGCAACTGAGATCGCCGCGTTGCTCAACCTCGAGGGGGGCGTGATCCTGCTGGGAGTGGAGGATGACGGCCGGATTGCCGGACTGACCAGAAGCCGCGCGCAAGCTGAGGAGTGGGTGATGAACATCGCGCGGCAGAACCTGCAGCCGGCAATCATCCCGGTGTGGAGCTCGGTAACGATGGATGACGGTAAGATCATAGGGATCGTCGAGCTCCCCGCAGACAGTCCGGGGAAACCCTACAAAGCCAGGCGCGGCAACGCCTGGGTCACCTTCATTCGCGTGGGGAGCACGTCACGCGAAGCAACACGCGAGGAAGAGGGACGGCTCTACCAGTCCGCTCGCCTGGTCCGCTACGAGATCAAGCCGGTCCCGGATACGGATTTCCAGAGCCTCGACATCACGAGGCTCGAAAACTACTTCGGCGTCGTCCTGAAGCGGTCAGTGCCAGATCGCGAGGATGTTGAAGCCTGGCGACAGCTCCTGCTCAATTCCGATTTGCTGGTGCAGGCGGGAGAGCATGCTTGCGCATCGGTCGCCGGCCTCCTCCTCTTCGGCGAAAACCCGAACCGTCGCCTGCCGCAGGCAGGGGTGACGGCAGTGGCCTTCCCGGGCACGGAAAAGGAATACAACACGATCGACGAGGAACGGATTCGAGGGCCGCTGGTTTCGGTGGTCTCCGCGCGCGGCCGTGCGGTGGACAAGGGCGTAATCGATCGTGCGGTGGATTTCGTGAACCGCAACATGGGGAGCATGGCTTGGCTCGAGGGAGGGCGCCGGCGCAGAAAGAAGGCACTTCCCCTCGATGCGGTACGGGAGGCGGTCGTGAACGCAGTGGCGCATCGCGATTATGCGCGAGAAGGCACGGATATCGAGGTCGCGCTTTACGCGAACCGGCTCGAGGTCATCTCCCCCGGCCGGCTTCCAAACGGTGTCACGGTAGAGAAGATGAAGCAGGGGGTCGTGCGCGTCGCGCGCAACGAGCTTCTCAAAGAGATTCTCCGCGACTACGGCTACGTGGAACACTACGGAATGGGAGTGCGCAACCGGATCATCGAGTCCATGCGTGCTCACAACGCAACGGAGCCGGATCTCATCGAGGAAGAGGATCGGTTCGTCGTCCGCCTCTGGAAGGAGCGACGGCAATCATGAGCGGGCGAGGAAACAACGGTAACGAGTGCCCCCGCCTGATCGAGGTGGCGCTGCCGATTCGGGAGATCTCGGCGGAGAGCGTGCGGGACAAGAACATTCACCACGCTCACATCAGCCATCTGCACATCTGGTGGGCGCGTCGCCCCTTGGCAGCGTCGCGTGCGGTGGTGTTCGCCTCGCTCGTGCCCGATCCTGACGACCCGCGCTGCCCGGCGGAGTTCCGCGCCGCCGTGGAGCGCCATCTCAAGACGCACGTCCCGGCGGAACTGAAACACTACCGTCGTGGCCGTGAGAGCCGCCGCGACGAGGACCCGTATCGCCCTTACGAGGGCATGCCGGACACGCTGCGCAACCGGCTGCTGATGTTCATGGCGAAGTGGTCGCCCGAGTCGCTGGCGTTCGAGGCGGGCAAGGCAAAGAAGGCGCCGGACCCCAAGTACCTGCTCGACGACCGGTCCCTGGTGAAGTGGGAGACGTCCGACCCCGACAACCCGCAGGGTCGTGAGGTGCTGCGCATCGCCCGGGAACTCGTGAAGGTGGCTTATGGCGGCCAAGTGCCGACGGTCCTCGACCCCTTCGCCGGCGGCGGTGCCATCCCGCTTGAGGCTGGTCGCCTCGGGTGCAAGGCAGTCGCCAATGACTACAACCCGGTGGCCTATCTCATCCTGCGAGCGACCTGCGAGTTCCCGCAGAAGTACGGCAAGCCCGGCAAGCGGAAGGCTCTCGTCGAGGAATTCGGCAAGGAGGTCGAGCGGGAAGTCCAGGTTCCCAACGTTCTCGTCCACGACTTCGAGCGGTGGGCGAACTGGGTCCTGGAGCGGACGCGAGAAAAGATCGAACACCTGTATCCGGCGGGCAATGACGGCCACCCCGTCCTCGCCTACCTCTGGGCACGTACGGCCCCCTGCTCGAATCCCTCGTGTCAGGGCCAGATCCCGTTGCTCCGTAGCCTTGTCTTGTGCAGCAAGGGCACTAAGGCGGCGCTCACGATGAACGTAGACAAGGCGCGGAAGGAGGTCTCCTTCGGGGTCGCCAAGGGAAAGGCAATCAAACAAACCGCCGGGACTAAGCGTCAACGAGGCCCTGCCATCTGTCCGTACTGCGACCAGCCGACGTCTACAGAAGGACTCCGTCAGGCTGGATGCGAGGGGCGGATGGGACACCGCATGGTGGCAGTGGTCACGATGAATAAGGGAGGAAAGGACTATCGTCCAGTAGAAGAGGTCGACCTGCGGGCGCTGGAGGAGCTCGAACAGTTGGAAGTCGAGAAGCCTGCTGAACCCATCGCTCCGGAAATCAGCGCTGACGTGATTTGGGTGCATCTGTACGGGATCACGGATTGGGGGTCCCTCTTCAACAAGAGACAACTCCTGGCCCTGCAGACGTTCGTTCGTGCCTTACACGAAGCATTGGAGGTCATGGCTCACGAGGTTCCCGATGAGGAGTATCGTCGAGCCTTGGCGCTCTACCTTGCGCTTTGGCTGGATCGGGTGGCTGTGTTTGCGAATACTTCGTGTCGTTGGGAGGCAGGACGCCAAATAGTCAAGACTCCCTTTAGCGGGCAGGTCATTCCGCTGATGTGGGATTACCCGGAGGTCAATCCACTCGCCGACAGTTCGGGTTCTGCCTCCACACAACTGCGCTACATGCTCAACGTCATCGAGCACGAGCGGCTCGCCAACGGATCGACCCTCAAGGAGCCGCAGATTCTCCTCGGCAATGCCGCTTCACTACCCCTCGAATCGGGAACGGCCGCCTGCGTGGTTACTGATCCCCCTTACGACGACGCGATCTCCTACGGGGACCTGTCGGATTTCTTCTACGTGTGGCTCAAGCGGAGCATCGGATCCCAGTTCCCCGAGGTCTTCAGCACCCCTCTCACGCCCAAGGCCGACGAGGCGACGAGCCTCAGACACCGGCATGAAGGCTCGCAGGAGCGTGCCCGCGCCCACTATCGACGCCTTCTCAAGGAGAGTTTCAGCGAGGTACTGCGTCTTGCTCGCGAGCCGAAACTCGTGACGGTCATGTTCGCGCATCAGTCCACCGACGCCTGGACCGCCTTGCTCTCTGCCCTCTTCGAGGCTGGGCTTTCGCCGGATGCGACCTGGCCGATTGCGACGGAGATGCCCAACACTGCCTGGGCTCTTGGGACGGCTTCTTTGGAGAGTTCGGTCACAGTCGCCTGTCGCCCACGCGTCACGGACAGCGCGATTTCCTTCAAGCAGGTCCGGTCGCAGATTGAAGAGATCGTCAAGCGTTCCGTGAAGCGCTTCTGGTCCTACGGCTTCCGCGGCGCAGACCTCATCGTCGCTTGCTACGGGCCGGCCGTCGGCGTGTTCGGAAAGTACGAGCGCGTGGAAAAGGCGGACGGGACCCCCGTCGGCATCCCAGAACTGCTGGATCTCGCCAAGCAGGCGGCGCGCGACGCCATCGCCGGGGAGTTCCGCGGCGACAACCTCTCCACGCTCTACTACGTCTGGGCGAACCTCTACGGCGCGGCGGAACAGGCGTGGGACGACGCCCGGATGGTGGTGCAGATCGGCGGCGACGAGGACAACGCCATGGAGGTCGCCCGCGGGCACGGGATCTTCGTGGTGGACGGCTCGAAATGCCGCCTTGCGCTTCTCGATGACCGCGCCGAGCGCCGAGGACTCGGCGCCGATCAGAACCCGCCGCACATCGATGCGCTCCATCGCAGCATGCTCCTCTGGAAGGAAGAGAAGCGCAGCGATCTGGTCGGGTATCTCGGCGAACGCGACCTCTTGGAGGACGGCCCGTTCTGGAAGCTGGCGCAGGCGCTCTTCGAGGTCCTCCCGCGCGACTTGGAGGACTGGAAGCTGGTGAATGCGCTGCTTGCCGAGCGGCCGACCCTGCGCGCGGAGGGCAAGAGCACGACGTACAGGGACGCGCAAAAGGAATTGTTTGATTGACGATCGGCGATTTCCGATTGATGGGAAGAACCAATGGATGCTGATGAACTTCGGCAAAAGGACAAAGCAGTTCGGACTGCGTATCATGAAGTTGGTTGCAGCATTGCCTAACAACAATGTGGGTCGAGCAATTGGGAGTCAGCTTGTTCGCTCAGGAACGGCCGTTGGAGCGAACTATCGAGCAGCCTGTCGAGGTCGATCCAAGGCCGAGTTCATAGCCAAGCTGGGTATCGTCGAAGAAGAAGCGGATGAAAGCAGTTATTGGCTCGAGTTGATTATCGAAGGCCGCCTCATGCCAAAGGACCGGGTAACGCCACTCCTACGGGAAGCGGACGAGCTGGTTGCGATCATGGTCGCATCGAAGAGAACGGCCAAAGACAATCGGCAATCGGAAATCGGAGATCGAAAATGAGCGAAGCGCTAAAGCCCTGGTACGCCGTTGCGACGCCTCACGAGGATATCCGCGAGGGACGCCTTGCAGAGGCTGTGTTCGCAGCCAACGTCTGGGCGGTCGTCCAGGACACGGCCCCGGAGGTCTACCTCGACCCCGAGGAGTTCTTCCGCAAGACGTACCTGACCACAGGACTGTCCACCGTGCTGAGTCGGGTCGCAGGCGCGCTCCGGCGCGGTGGCGAGAGCGGGGACCGCATCATTAGTCTCCAGACCGCTTTCGGCGGCGGCAAGACGCACACGCTCGTGGCCCTGTGGCACCTGGCGAAACACGCGGATCGGTTGAAGGGGTCGCCTCACGCGGAGGGACTGCGAAAGGCCATCGGCGGGCAACTGCCGGAGAAGGTGAAAGGCGTCGCGGTCTTCACGAACCAGACCTGCGATGCGACGCAAGGCCGCCGGGTCGAAGACGGCGTTCACCTGCGCACATTGTGGGGCGAGCTGGCGTACCAGCTCGGTGGAAAGACTCTCTACGAGCGCGTGCGGGCGAACGACGAGAGCCAGCGGGTCCCGCAGGGGCTCTTCTTCGAGATTCTGCAAGCCGCATCGCCGTGTCTGATTCTGTTGGACGAGCTGGCCGACTACTGCGTCGGCGCGGCGGCGGTGCCGGTCGGCGACACGAGCCTCGCCGATCAGACCGTCTCCTTCATCCAGCAGTTGACCGAGTCCGTGCAGCAAGTCCCGGGCGCGGTCGCGGTCGCCACGCTGCCGGCGAGCAAGTACGAGGTCGCCCAGAGCGAGAAGGGGCAGGAGGCGTTCGTCACGCTGGAGAAGCGCTTCCAGCGTCTGGGCGCCGACGTCAAACCCGTCGCCGACGAGGAGATCTACGAAGTCGTCCGGGCCCGCCTGTTCGAGTCCATCGCGCCCGAGAGCGAGCCGGACTATCCCAAGAAGGTCGCCCAGGTCTATCAGGCGATGTACGCGGCCCACTCGGGTGAGGTGCCTTCGGAGGCGGCGAAGAACACCTACCGTGAGCAGCTCCAGCGCGCCTATCCCTTCCATCCCCTGCTCATCGACGCGCTCTACACCCGCTGGGGCAGCCACCCGGATTTCCAGCGGACGCGGGGCGTGCTGCGTCTGCTTGCGAGCATCGTGGGCGACCTCTGGAAGCGCCGGCAGGGAAATACCGAAACCCAGCACCTGATCCAGCCGTGCCATATCCGCTGGTCCGTTGATGCTCTGCAGGCGGCTCTGACGCGACTCTGGGGACCCCCGTACCAGTCCGTCGCCGCAGCGGACGTGATCGGTGACCGGTCCAACGCCGGCATCTTCGACGAGGAACGCGGCGGCGACTACCGGAGCGAGGCCATCGGCCAGGGGCTGGCGTCCGCCATCCTGCTCGGGTCGTTCGGCGGCCAGGGCGGCCGGAGCGGATTCAGCTCGAAGGACCTGAAGCTCGCGTGCTCGAAGCAGGGCCTGAACTGGAACTACGCCGACGGGGCCTTGTTGGAGCTGGAGAACCGCTGCTTTTACCTCCACACGGCGACGGCCGGGAGCCTCGGGAAGCGCTACTGGTTCGGCACGAAGCCGACGCTCAACAAGCTGGTCGTCCAGTACCGGCAGCAGAGCGCGAAGGAGAACTTCGCCGAAGAGATTCTCGAGGACCTCCGGGCCGAGTCGCAGAAGGGCGCTCTCGCCGGCGCGACCTGGCGCGTGATCGTCAACCCCGCGGAGGACCTGCCGGAGCAGAAGTCGCTCACCCTACTGGTCCTTCCACCATCGCTCGCCTGGGACGAGAACGGCGGGGCGAAGAACGCGATCCAGGAACGCGTGAAGGCGATCAGCACCCGGTGCGGTGGAAAGGACCGCCTGTACCGCAACACGCTTCTCTTCCTGGTGGGAACCGCTCGGGGACTGAGCAAACTGCGGCAGGTACACCGGGAGCGGGCAGCTCTGGAGGGCGTGCGCGCGGACTACTGGGATCAGCTCGACGAGGAGCAACGCGAGGATCTCAAGAAGCGCCTGGAGGCGGCACGTAAGGCCGCGGTGGAGGCGCTGGGCCCCGCCTACACCGTTGCCCTACGGGTGCGCGGCCAAGAGGTAGAACCGTGCGCGCTCTCAGATGCGCGCCGCACCTTCCAGGAACACCTCGGCTACGTGTGGACGACACTCGTCGAGGACGAGGAGTGGATTCTCCGTCGCGTCGGCTCGGTGACGCTGGAGAGCACGGGCTTGATCCCGAAGGAAGGCGGACTGCGCCTGAAGGATGCTGTCGAGGCGTTCCTCCGGTTCACGGACAAGCCCATGGTCGCGGCTAAGGAGGCGGTGACCGCGGGGCTCGCCCAAGCCTGCGTTGACGGACTTGTGGGCATCGGCCGTGGCGGAAGCCTCTCGACTCTCCAGACCCGCTACTGCAAGCAGTCGGTGTCTCTGGACCCTAGCGAGGACGGCGTGTGGATCATCCCGCCGTTCACGCCGGAGCCGGCGAAGGTTCCGGGGGGCGAAGAGCCCACTGGAGCTGGGATCGGCGCCGGCGAAGCAAGTGCCGCGGGAGGAACAAGTGCCGGCACGTCCTCCGATGAAACCACTGGAACTGCCACAGCAGCAAAGCCCGGGACCAAGGGCACGGTCCGGCGGTTCGTTGTCCGAGGCGACGTTCCGGTCGAGAACTGGGGCGAGCTCTTCCGCTGCTTCGTCGGGCCAGCCGCTCGCATGAACCTGAAGAAGCTGGGACTTGGCGTGCAGTTCGAGATGGTGCTGCCTGAAGACCGGCCCCTGGGCGAAAACGATCCCACGCTCAAGGCGATGAAGGAGGCCGCGAGGCAGCTGGGGCTGAGCTTCGAGAGCGAAGAGTAGACAACGCGATTCCAATAGCTGCTGCGCCAGCCACCCGTGCAGGCCGAGAGCCGCTTGCACCTGCGCGAGCTGCTCGCGGTCGAGGCCGGCGGCGCGGTCTTCACGACCATCCACAAGTTCTTCTCCCCTTCTCTGGAAGATGGGTCCAAGGGCGACCGCCACCCGACGCCCTCCGAGCGGTGCAACATCGTGGTGATCGCCGACGAGGCGCACCGCAGCCAGTACGACTTCATCGACGGCTTCGCGCGGCACATGCGCGACGCCCTGCCGCATGCCTCGTTCATCGGCTTTACCGGCACGCCGATCGAGCTCGCGGACGCCAACACGCGCGCGGTGTTCGGCGACTACATCAGCGTCTACGACGTCCAGCGCGCCGTGCAGGACGGGGCGACCGTGCCGATCTACTACGAGAGCCGGCTCACCAACCTCGCGCTGGACCAGACGACGCCCAAACTAGCATTCAGCCGCTGGGAGGCCGCGTGAGCGCTGCCTTCACCCAATCCACCGTCGAAGACGCCGCCCTCACCTGGCTGGAGGAAGCCCTCGGCTGGCAGATCGCCCACGGCCCCGACATCGCGCCGGACACGTCGGCGGCCGAGCGGGTGCCAATCCTTGATGGAACTATTGCAGGGCGGCGCGGTGCGGCAGACGGGCCTGGCACTGGGCGTCGACCCACTGATCCTTTCAATCGGCGGAGGACAACGGTTTCAATCAGCCGATCACCAACCCTGCAATTAGCCGGGCCAAAGAGTTACAATCAGCCGATGGCAGCAACCGACTTCTATCCGCGCCTTGCCGCCGATCGGCTGACCGAGGCGCTCGACGATTCTCCGGCGGTGCTGATCCACGGCCCGCGCCAAAGCGGCAAGACGACGCTGGCGCAGCGGGTCGGGACTCGCACCGGGTACGCCTATTTCAGCTTCGACGACGAGGCGGTCAAGAGCGTCGCCACGGCGGACCCGGTCGGCTTCGTGGCCGATCTGCCGCCGCGCGTGATTCTGGATGAGGTGCAACACGTCCCGCACTTGTTCGTGACGCTGAAGGCGGCGATTGACCGCGACCGGCGGCCCGGACGGTTCATGCTGACCGGATCCACGAACGTCCTGCTGCTGCCGAAGTTGAGCGACTCGCTCGCCGGCCGTATGGCCATCGTGCGCCTCCATCCGCTGGCGCAGTGCGAGCTGGCCAGAACGCGCCCGGCATTCCTGGACCGGCTCTTCGGGGAAGGTTTCAAGATGCGTCCGTTCGAACGCCTCGGACCGGCCTTGCTCGAGCGCATCGCAGCCGGCGGCTATCCCGCGGCGCTCAAGCTTCCCGCGGGGCGGAGGCGGGCGCGCTGGTACGAGGGATACCTCGAAACCATCGTGCAGCGCGACGTGCGCGCACTCGCCCGCATCGCCTCGCTCGACGTGGTGCCGCGCCTGATGGCTGCGGCCGCGGCACAGACGGCGCGTCTCGTCAATGTCTCGGACCTGGCGGCTCCGTTTCAGCTGAGCCGGCCGACCATCCGGGATTACCTGACGCTGCTCGCGCGCATCTTTTTGCTGGAGGAATTGCCGCCCTGGCACGCCAACCGCCTGAGCCGGCTCGTCAAGACGCCGAAGCTTCATCTCGGGGATACCGGGCTCGTGTGCGCGTTGCTCGGCGCCGATACCAAGGCGCTCAGGGAGGACCGCGCCCTGCTGGGGCAACTGCTCGAGACGTTCGTGTTCCAGGAGCTCAGGCGACAGGCGAGCTGGCACGATGAACCGCATGCCTTCTACCACTTTCGCGATCGCGACGGCTACGAGGTGGACATCGTCGTCGAGCGCGGCGCCCACGCGGTCGTCGGGATCGAAGTGAAAGCCGCGGCGACGGTGACGGCCGCCGACTTCCGGGGCCTGCGCAAACTCAAGGATGCCGCCGGCCGGCGCTTCGCCGGCGGCGTCGTGCTTCACGACGGGACGATGAGCGTGCGCTTCGGAGAAGGATTGTTTGCTGTGCCGATTCGCGCGCTGTGGGAAGCGCCATGACCGCGTTCACCGAATCCGAGGTCGAAGAAGCTGCACTCACCTGGCTCGAGAGCATCGGCTGGCGAATCGCCCACGGCCCCGACATATCCCCTGGCGGTGATACCCTCACCCTGGCCCTCTCCCGGAGGGAGAGGGAAAATTACAGCGAGGTGGTGCTGGCGCAGCGGCTGCGCGACGCGCTCGCGCGCCTTAATCCCGATCTGCCCGCGGGAGCGCTGGAAGACGCCTTCCGCAAGCTCACGCGGCCGGAAGGGGCGGAACTGATCCAACGCAACCGTGCGCTGCACCGGTTGCTCGTGGATGGCGTGACCGTGGAGTACCGCACGGCCGACGGCGGCATCCGCGGCGCTCAGGCGCGGGTGATCGATTTCGACGACCCCGCAATCAATGACTGGCTCGCCGTCAACCAGTTCAGCGTCACGGAGAACCTGTCTGCCGGACAGGCAGGCAAGCACAGCCGCCCTGCCTGCGCCGCAAAGCGAAGCGGCGCGGCAGGCAGGCGGCCGGACGTGGTGCTGTTCGTGAACGGCCTACCTCTGGCGGTGGTCGAGCTCAAGAACGCGGCCGACGAGAACGCGACGATCTGGAGCGCCTGGCAGCAGTCGCAGACCTACCAGGCGGAAGTTTCTTCGCTGTTCGCTACGAACGCCCTGCTCGCGATCTCCGACGGGGTGGAAGCGCGGGTGGGTACGCTCACCGCCGGGCGCGAGTGGTTCAAGCCCTGGCGCACCATCGCCGGCGAGAGCCTGGCCGATCCGCACCTGCCGGAGCTGCAGGTGGTGATTGAGGGGTTGTTCGAGAAACGGCGCTTCCTCGACCTGGTGCGCGATTTCATCGTCTTCGAGGACGATGGTGGCGGCCGTGTGGCTAAGAAAATGGCGGGCTACCACCGGTTCCACGCGGTGCAGGTGGCGGTGCGCGAGACGCTGCGCGCGGCCGAACTGCACCGCGCAGGCGTTCGGGTCGCGGAGTCCGCTGGCCGCTATGAGGCCGGCAGGAAGCCAGGCGGCAAGCCGGGCGACCGGCGCATCGGCGTGGTCTGGCACACGCAAGGCTCGGGCAAGAGCCTGACCATGGCCTTTTACGCCGGCCGCGTGATTCGCGAGCCGGCGATGGAGAACCCGACCCTCGTCGTCCTCACTGACCGCAACGACCTCGACGACCAGCTCTTTGGCACTTTCTCGCGCTGCCAGGACCTGCTGCGCCAGCCGCCCATGCAGGCCGAGTCGCGCGCGCACCTGCGCGAGCTGCTCGCGGTGCAAGCGGGCGGCGTGGTGTTCACGACCATCCACAAGTTCTTCCCCGAGGAGAAGTGCGACCGGCACCCGACACTCTCGACCCGGCGCAACATCGTGGTGATCGCCGACGAGGCGCACCGCAGCCAGTACGACTTCATCGACGGCTTCGCGCGCCACATTCGGGACGCCCTGCCCCACGCCTCCTTCATCGGCTTCACGGGCACGCCGATCGAACTAGCGGACGCCAACACGCGCGCCGTATTCGGCGACTATATCAGCGTTTACGACATCCAGCGCGCCGTCGCGGACGGCGCCACGGTGCCGATCTACTACGAGAGCCGGCTCGCCAGGCTCGCCCTCGACGAGATGGAGCGGCCGAAGATCGACCCGGACTTCGAGGAGGCCACCGAGGGCGAGGAGGTCGAACGCAAGGAGAAGCTCAAGACCAAGTGGGCGCAGCTCGAGACGGTGGTCGGCGCGGAGAAGCGCCTGACGCTCGTCGCGCGGGACATCGTCGAGCAATTCATTCGTTCCGACCGCGTTTCGATCTGGCCGCCGCTTTTCTATCAGGACGAACTGCGCCGACGGCTGATCATCACGCTCAACATATTGCGCGTGGTGCAGCATGTCTGGGAGGCGGTGCGGCAGGAGAACACCGAGCGGCTCACCCCGGTCTTCGACCGCGACCACCCCATACGCTCCACGCGCGATATGCACACCTGGTATACCCGCAAACCCTGTCAGCACACGGAGCGGTCGCACATTAACTTCTGTGTCGTCGATTCAACATGGGAGGCAAGCGAAGAATTTGTCGTTGACCGATATCCCAATGTGGCGGCTTGGGCCAAGAATGATCACTTGGGTTTTGAGGTTCACTACAGGTATCAAGGAGCGATCCACAAGTACCGTCCGGATTTTCTGACACGCCTCAAGTCCGGTGAGATGTTGATCCTTGAAACCAAGGGGCAGGAAGACCAGCAGAGCAAGACTAAACGGAATTTTCTTGCTGAGTGGGTAATGGCGGTCAACCAATATGGCGGCTTTGGTACCTGGAAATGGGCGGTTTCCAGACATCCCAAGGATATTCCTAAGTTTTTGTATTAAATCGCCATTCAATCGTGATTTGCAGTACACTATTGCTGTGCAGCAGCAGACGGTGACACAGCCCGGAAAAACTTCGTGATTACGCCATGTTAGCAGGCTATCTGCCCGTACTGGTCTTTATCATCATCGGCGTCCTGGTCGGTGTGGCGGCGATTGCCGTCGGTTTTCTCTTAAGCAGCCTGACCGGCAACCGCAAACCCTACGGCGAGAAGCTGTCGCCCTACGAGTGCGGCTTCGAGGCCTTCGAGGACGCGCGCATGAAGTTCGACGTGCGCTACTACCTCATCGCCATCCTGTTCATCCTGTTCGATCTTGAAATCGCGTTCCTGTTTCCCTGGGCCGTCGCGCTGCGCGAGATCGGCATCGCCGGTTTCTGGGCGATGATGATCTTCCTCGCCATCCTGGTCGTGGGCTTCATCTACGAGTGGAAGAAGGGCGCACTTGAGTGGGAGTAATTATGTCTAATACTGTCTCATCGGCGGTATCGGCTGAACCTTCCTCGCCCATTCCCGGCGTGGTGCCGACGACGCTCGCCGAAACTGCGGACTTCCTGCAACGCGGCTTTGTCACGACGACCATCGACGCCGCCATCAACTGGGCGCGCACCGGTTCGCTGTGGCCGATGACCTTCGGGCTCGCCTGCTGCGCGGTGGAGATGATGCACGCCGGCGCCGCGCGCTATGATCTGGATCGCTTCGGCATCGTGTTCCGGCCCAGCCCGCGGCAGTCGGACCTGATGATCGTCGCCGGCACGCTGTGCAACAAGATGGCGCCGGCGCTGCGCAAGGTGTACGACCAGATGGCCGAGCCGCGCTGGGTGATCTCGATGGGTTCCTGCGCCAACGGCGGCGGCTATTACCATTATTCCTACTCGGTGGTGCGCGGCTGCGATCGCATCGTGCCGGTGGACGTCTATGTCCCCGGCTGCCCGCCGACGGCCGAGGCGTTGCTGTACGGGATCGTGCAGTTGCAGAAGAAGATCCGCCGCACCCAGACCATCGCCCGATGACCCCATGCCGCTGCCCGTGACGGAATTGCAAGCGCGCCTGGAGAAATGCTTCGCCGGGCAGTACGCGCAACTCACGCTCGCCACCGGCCAGTTGACGATGGAGCTGCCGCGCGCGAACCTGTTCGAGGTGTGCCGGCGGCTGCGCGATGACCCGCAGTTCGCGTTTGCTCAGTTGATGGATCTCTGCGGCGTGGATTACGCCGCCTACGGGCAGAGCGACTGGGAGACGAATGGCGCAACCACCTCCGGTTTCAGCCGCGGCGTCAGCGGTGATCAGGAGGTGAAGGACACGCCGCGCCGCTTCGCCGTGGTCTATCATCTGCTGTCGCTTGAGCACAACCAGCGGCTGCGCCTGCGGGTGTACGCCGGGGGCGAGCCGCCCGCCGTGGACACGGTGACGTCGATCTGGAATTCCGCCGACTGGTTCGAGCGCGAGGCGTTCGATTTGTTCGGCATCCTGTTCGAGGGCCATCCCGACCTGCGCCGGCTGCTCACCGACTACGGCTTCATCGGCCATCCCTTCCGCAAGGACTTTCCGCTTGAGGGCCACGTCGAGGTGCGCTACGACCCGGAGAAGGGCCGCGTGGTGTACCAGCCGGTGACCATCCAGAACCGCGTGCTGGTGCCGCGCGTGATCCGCAAGGATGACCGCTTCGATTCCGCCCGCGGGAAATCCCCCGGCAACTGAGCGCGCTTATGCCCGAGATCCGCAACATGACGTTGAACTTCGGACCGCAGCATCCGGCGGCCCACGGCGTGCTGCGGCTGGTGCTGGAGATGGACGGCGAGGTCATCGAGCGCGCCGATCCGCACATCGGCCTGCTGCACCGGGCGACGGAGAAACTCGCCGAGAGCAAGCCCTACAACCAGAGCATCGGCTACATGGACCGGCTCGACTACGTCTCCATGATGTGCAACGAGCATGCCTACGTGCTCGCCATCGAGCGGCTGCTCGGCGTCACGCCGCCCAGGCGCGCGCAATACATCCGCGTGCTGTTCGACGAGATCACGCGCATCCTCAACCACTGCCTGTGGCTCGGCGCGCACGCGCTCGACATCGGCGCGATGACCGTCTTCCTCTACGCCTTCCGCGAACGCGAGGACCTGATGGACTGCTACGAGGCGGTGTCCGGCACGCGCATGCACGCGACCTATTACCGCCCGGGCGGCGTCTATCGCGACCTGCCGGCGCAGATGCCGCAATACCAGCCCTCCCGCTTCCGCAGCGGCGAGGACGTGCGGCGGCTCAACCGCAACCGCCGCGGCTCGCTGCTGGATTTCATCGACGACTTCGCCGATCGCTTCCCGAAATGCGTGGACGAGTACGAGACGCTGCTGACCGACAACCGCATCTGGAAGCAGCGCACCGTCGGCATCGGCGTGGTGTCGCCGGAGCGTGCCCTGCAGCTCGGCTTCAGCGGGCCGATGCTGCGCGGCTCGGGCATCGCCTGGGATTTGCGCAAGAAGCAGCCCTACGAGGTGTACGACGAGATCGACTTCGACGTGCCCGTGGGCGCGAACGGCGACTGCTACGATCGCTATCTCGTGCGCATCGAGGAGATGCGGCAGTCGGCGCGCATCATCAAGCAGTGCGTGAAGTGGCTGCGCGCCAATCCCGGGCCGGTGATCATCGACGATCACAAGCTCGTGCCGCCGCGGCGCGAGGAGATGAAGGGCGACATGGAGTCGCTCATCCATCATTTCAAACTCTTCACCGAGGGCTACTGCGTGCCCGAGGGCGAGGTGTACGCGGCGGTGGAGCACCCCAAGGGCGAGTTCGGCATTTATCTCGTCTCCGACGGCGCCAACAAGCCGTACCGCGTCAAGATCCGCGCGCCGGGCTTTGCGCACCTGGCCGCGCTCAACGAGATGGCCAAAGGCCACATGTTGGCCGATGTTGTCGCGATCATCGGGACACAGGACATAGTTTTTGGCGAGGTAGATCGGTGAGGGAAGCGAACAACACGAAATTGTCGGAACACGCGCGGCGGGTCATCGATCAATGGATCGCAAAGTACCCGCCGGATCGCAAGCGTTCCGCGGTGCTGGCGGCGCTGCGCGAGGTGCAGCACGAGAACGGCGGTTATCTCACCGTCGAGCTCATGGACGCGGTGGCGGAATATCTCGAACTGCCGCCGATTGCGGTGTACGAGGTGGCGAGCTTTTATTCCATGTTCGAGACCGGGCCGGTCGGGCGGCACAGCATCTCGGTGTGCACCAACATCTCCTGCTGGCTCCGCGGCGCCGACGACATCGTGGCGCACATCGAAAAGAAACTCGGCATCAAGACCGGCCAGAGCACGCGCGACGGGCGCATTCATCTCAAACGCGAGGAGGAATGCCTCGCCGCCTGCTGCGGCGGTCCGATGATGATGGTGGATCACAAATACCACGAGAACCTGACGCCGGAGAAGGTCGACCGGATCCTGGAGGACCTGAAATGACCGGGTTGAACCAGGTCTGCTACCGCACGCTGCAATTCGAGCAGCCGTGGACCTATGAGAATTATCTCAAGGTCGACGGCTACCAGGCCTGGCGCAAAATCCTCGCCGGCAAGATTCCGCCGGATCAGATCATCGAGGAGGTCAGGAACTCCGGCCTGCGCGGGCGCGGCGGCGCCGGCTTCCCCACCGGCGTGAAATGGGGGTTCATGCCCAAGAATCCGACGGGCCCGAGCTACGTCATCTGCAACTCGGACGAGTCCGAGCCGGGCACCTGCAAGGACCGCGACATCCTGCGGTTCAACCCGCACGCGGTGGTGGAGGGCATGGCCATCGCCGGCTACGCCATGCGCTGCAAGACGGGCTACAACTACATCCGCGGCGAGTTCATGGACGAGCCCTGCGCGCGTTTCGAGCAGGCGCTGCAGGAGGCCTACCGCGAGGGCCTGCTCGGCAAAAACATCCTCGGCTCGGGCGTGGATTTCGATCTGTATACGCACCTCGGCGCCGGCGCCTACATCTGCGGCGAGGAGACCGCGCTGCTCGAATCGCTGGAGGGCAAGAAGGGCATGCCGCGCTTCAAGCCGCCGTTCCCCGCCGTGTACGGCGCCTTCGGCCGGCCCACCACGGTCAACAACACCGAGACCTTCGCCTCCGTGCCGAGCATCATGCTCAAGGGCGGCAAGTGGTTCGCGGAACTCGGCAAGCCCAACAACGGCGGCACCAAGATCTTCTCGGTGTCCGGCCACGTGGAAAAGCCCGGCAACTTCGAGGTGCCGCTGGGCACGCCGTTCAGGGAGCTGCTGGAGATGGCGGGCGGCGTGTGGAAGGGCCGCAGGCTCAAGGCCGTGATCCCCGGCGGCTCCTCCGCGCCCGTGCTGCCGGGCGAGGTGATGATGGGCTGCACGATGGACTTCGACTCGCTGAAAAGCGCCGGCTCGATGCTGGGCTCCGGCGCCGTGGTGGTGATGGACGAGACCACCTGCATGGTGAGGATGCTGGAGCGCATCGCGCGCTTTTATTACGCGGAGTCCTGCGGCCAGTGCACGCCGTGCCGCGAGGGCACCGGCTGGATGTACCGCGTGATCAGGCGCATCGAGGAGGGGCGTGGGCGCCAGCAGGATCTCGACATGCTGGTGGACATCTCGAAGAAGATCGAGGGCCACACCATCTGCGCCTTCGGCGACGCCGCCGCCTGGCCGGTGCAGAGCTTCATCAAGCATTACCGCGCCGAATTCCAGCATCACATCGACCACGGCTGCTGCCTGGTCGGAGCCGGCGCCCGCCGCGAGGCGGCGTGATGAACTGAACCCGGAAGAACCATGGCGGACGCACTGGTCAACATCGAAATCGACGGCAGGCCGATGCAGGCGCGCAAGGGCGCCATGATCATCGAGGTCACCGATCAGGCCGGCATCTACGTGCCGCGCTTCTGCTACCACAAGAAGCTCTCCATCGCCGCCAACTGCCGCATGTGCCTGGTGCAGGTGGAGAAGATGCCCAAGCCGGTGCCGGCCTGCGCCACGCCGGTCATGGAGGGCATGAAGGTGCAGACCCGCTCGCCGTTCGCGCGCGCGGCGCAGAAGGCCACCATGGAATTCCTGCTCATCAATCATCCGCTCGACTGCCCGATCTGCGATCAGGGCGGCGAATGCGAGTTGCAGGACCTGTCGATGGGCTACGGCGCCGGCGTGTCGCGCTTCACCGAGGGCAAGCGCGTGGTCAAGGACAAGAACCTGGGCCCGCTCATCCAGACCGACATGACGCGCTGCATCCACTGCACGCGCTGCGTGCGCTTCGGCGAGGAGATCGCCGGCCTGCGCGAGCTCGGCGCCACCGGCCGCGGCGAGCACATGGAGATTGGCACCTACATCGAGCGGGCGGTCAACTCCGAACTGTCGGGCAACGTGATCGACGTCTGCCCGGTGGGCGCGCTGACCTCCAAGCCCTACCGCTACAGCGCGCGCGCCTGGGAGCTGCGCCAGCGGCCGGGGATCGCGCCGCACGACTGCGTGGGCTCGCACGTGGACTTCCACGTCAAGGGCCGGCAGGTGAAGCGGGTGGTGCCGCGCGAATGCGAGGAGCTGAACGAGGTGTGGCTGTCGGATCGCGATCGCTACAGTTACGAGGCGTTGCACAGCCCCGATCGATTGCTGCAGCCGATGCTGCGCGAGAACGGGCGGTGGCGCGAGGTGGACTGGGAGATCGCCCTGCAACACGCGGCCGACGGCCTGCGCCGGATCAAGCAGGCGCATGGCGCGGAGCAACTGGGCGCCCTGGTGAGCCCGAGCGCCACGCTGGAGGAGATGTACCTGCTGCAGAAGCTGATGCGCGGCCTCGGCAGCCACAACATCGACCACCGGCTGCGGCAGATCGACTTCCGCGGTGAGCGGCAGATGCCGCTGTATCCCGGCTGGCAGACGCCGCTCCCGGAATGGGAGCGGCTGGAGGCGGCGCTGATCATAGGCTCGAACGCGCGAAAGGAGCAGCCGCTCGCCAATCACCGCCTGCGCAAGGCCGCGCTGCGCGGCGCCGCGCTGATGACGCTCAATCCGGTGGACTTCGATTGGAACTGGCGCGTGGGCGAAAAGCTCACCGTTCCGCCCGGCGCGATGGCGGCACAACTGGCGGCCATCGCCCGCGCGCTGGCCGAGGACGCGGGCGACGCCGCCGGCGTGGAGCGTTTCCGCGCCGCCGCGGCGGAGGAGGCGCACCGCCGGATCGCGGCGCGGCTCAAGTCGGCGAAGGCGGCGGCGGTGATCCTGGGGCCGCTGGCCATCGCCCATCCTGATTACCAGCCGCTGCGGATCGCGGCGCAGTGGATCGCGCATTACAGCGGCGCGCGTCTCAACTATCTGACCGAGGGCGCCAACGCCGCCGGCGCCTGGCTGGCCGGCGCCCTGCCGCACCGCGGTCCGCGCGGCGCCGCGATCGCCGCGCCGGGGCTCGACGCCGCCGCCATGCTGGCGCAGCCGCGGCGCGGTTATGTGCTCGCCGGCGTCGAGCCCGAACGCGATTGCTGGGACGGCAATGCGGCGCTGCTGGCGCAGGCCCAGGCGGAATTCGTGGTCAGCCTGACGGCGTTCCGCAGTCCGGTCATGGAGCGCTATGCGCGGGTCATGCTGCCCGTCGCCCCTTACGCCGAGAACGAGGGCACCTTCGTCAACGCCGGCGGACGCTGGCAGAGTTTCGAGGCCGCCGTGCCGCCGGCCGGCGAAGCGCGGCCGTTGTGGAAGATCCTGCGCGTGCTCGGTGGCAGGCTGCGGCTGCCCGGCTTCGATTACGTGGATTGCGCCGGCGTGCGCGCCGAGCTTGAGGCGCTTCCGGAGTCTTCGATCACGACGGTGCCGGATGATGCCTGCGCGTGGCCGACGGGTGATCAGGCGCTGGAACGGGCGACGGTGGTGCCCATGAACGCGGTGGACGCGCTGGTGTGGCGCGCGGCGGCCTTGCAGCAGACCCGCGACGCGGCCGACGGCGACGTGCGCCTGAACGGCGCCACGCTGGAACGCCTGAAGATCGCCGACGGACAGCGGGTGCGCGTGCGGCAGCAGGGCGGGGCCCGCATCGCGGTGGCGCGCCGCGATAATCGGGTGGCGCCGGACACGGTGCTGATCCACGGCGGCGGGCCGCTGTCCGATCTGGGCCCGGCCTTCGGGCCCGTCACGGTGGAGGGGGAATGATGCTGGAGTGGGTGCATGGCAGGCTGCTGTTCTGGGTGCCGGCGCCGGCATGGCCGGTGACGTCCATCGTGCTGCAAATCATCGTGCTGCTGATCCCGCTGATGCTGGCGGTGGCCTATCTCACGCTGGCCGAACGCAAGGTCATCGGCTACATGCAGGTCAGGCTGGGCCCCAACCGCGTGAGCTTGTTCGGCGTCCCCTGGCTGCGCGGGTGGGGGCAGCCCATCGCCGACGCCTTCAAGCTGTTGTTCAAGGAAATCATCATCCCCGCCGGCGCCAACCGGACGCTGTTCCTGATGGCGCCGGTGCTGGCCATCGGTCCGGCGCTGGCGGCCTGGGCGGTGATCCCGTTCGACCCCGTGCGGCACATCGCCGACATCAACGCCGGCCTGCTGTACGTCCTGGCCCTCACCTCGCTCGGCGTGTACGGCATCATCATCGCCGGCTGGGCATCCAATTCGAAGTACGCCTTTCTCGGCGCCTTGCGCTCCGCGGCGCAGATCGTCTCCTATGAGATCGCCATGGGCTTTGCCCTTGTGGGCGTCTTGATCGCCGCCGGCAGCCTGAACCTGCGGGCCATCGTGCTGGCCCAGCAGGGCGGCGTATGGCACTGGTTCGCCCTGCCGCTGCTGCCGCTGTTCCTGGTCTATTTCATCTCCGGCGTGGCCGAGACCAACCGCGCGCCGTTCGACGTCGCCGAGGGGGAGTCGGAGATCGTCGCCGGCTTCCACGTGGAGTATTCCGGCATGGCCTTCGCGGTGTTCTTCCTCGCCGAGTACGCCAACATGATCCTGGTGTCGGCGCTCGCCTCGGTCATGTTCCTCGGCGGCTGGCTGTCGCCGTTCCAGGGCCTGCCGTGGCTCTCGCCGCTGTTTGCGCGGGTGCCGGACATTTTCTGGCTGCTGGCCAAGATCAGTTTCTTCCTGCTGCTGTTCCTGTGGTTCCGCGCCACCTTCCCGCGCTACCGGTATGATCAGATCATGCGGCTGGGATGGAAGGTGTTCCTGCCGATCACGCTGGTCTGGCTCGTGGTCGTGGCCGTGCTGGTGATGCTGCACGTGCCGCCGTGGTTCTCGGGAGGGGCCTGAACATGCGCGCCATCATCAACTTCGTCAAAAGCCTGTTCCTGTGGGAGCTGCTCAAGGGCATGCGCCTCACCGGACGTTATCTTTTCGATCGCAAGATCACCATCCAGTATCCGGAGGAGAAGACGCCGCAGTCGCCGCGCTTCCGCGGCCTGCACGCGCTGCGCCGCTATCCCAACGGCGAGGAGCGCTGCATCGCCTGCAAGCTGTGCGAGGCGGTGTGCCCGGCGGTGGCCATCACCATCGAGTCCGAGCAGCGCGCCGACGGCACCCGCCGCACCACGCGCTACGACATCGATCTCACCAAGTGCATCTTCTGCGGCTTCTGCGAGGAGTCCTGCCCGGTGGACTCGATCGTGGAGACCCGCCTTTACGAGTATCACGGCGAGCAGCGCGGCGACTTGATCATGACCAAGGAGAAACTGCTCAGGGTGGGCGAGATGTTCGAGGCGCAGATCGCCGCCGATCGCGCCCGCGACGCGATGTACCGGTAACCGGGAAAGATACCGAAGCACGAACCAGGTTGCAGGGTGCGCCGTTCGCCCCCTGCGGCAGGCTCGGGGCTGGCTTCGATGCCTTGGGGCTGACGGCATTTTGTGGTGGGATATACACGGTAAAGAAACGAGAATGGAACTGGGGATCTTTTACACGCTGGCCGCGGTGGTGCTGTTCGCCGCCGTCATGGTGATCACCGTGCGCAATCCCGTGCACGCGGTGCTGTTCCTGGTGCTGGCGTTCCTCGGCAGCGCCGGATTGTGGCTGCTGCTGGAGGCGGAGTTCCTGGCCATCGCGCTGGTGCTGGTCTACGTCGGCGCGGTCATGGTGCTGTTCCTGTTCGTGGTGATGATGCTGGACATCAATCTCGTGCCGCTGCGCGAGGGCTTCGCGCGCTATCTCCCCGCCGGCGCGGCGGTGGCCCTGGCGCTGGCCTCGGTGATGGGGTTCCTGCTGGGGCCGCGCTATTTCGGCCTGGCGCAGTTCCCCGCCCCCCGGCGGATGCCGGCGGATTACAGCAACACGACGGCGCTGGGGCGGCTGCTGTACACCTATTATCTTTACCCCTTCGAAGTGGCCGCGGTGATCCTGCTGGTGGCCATCATCGCCGCCATCGCGCTCACCCAGCGTGCCCGGCGGCGGATCAAGACGGAGCGGCCGGAACGGCAGATCCATGTGCGCCGCCAGGACCGCGTGCGGCTCGTGTCGATGCCGGCGGAGAAACCGGCGGGGGAGGGCGGCGCATGATCCCGCTGTCGCATTACCTGGTGCTGGCGGCGCTGTTGTTCTGCCTCAGCGTGGCGGGGATGTTCATCAACCGCAAGAACCTCATCGTGCTGCTCATGTGCATCGAACTCATGCTGCTGGCGGTGAATCTCAATTTCGTCGCCTTCGCGCATTATCACCACGACCTCGCCGGACAGATCTTCGTCTTTTTCATCCTCGCCGTGGCGGCGGCCGAATCCGCCATCGGCCTGGCCATCCTCGTGGTGCTGTTCCGCAACCGGCGCAGCATCAACGTGGACGACATCGGCGCGCTCAAGGGATGAGCATGGGCGCCTACTGTTCCGCCATCGTGCTGGCGCCGCTCATCGGCGCGCTGATCGCGGGCCTGTTCGGCCGGCAAATCGGCCGCGCCGGCGCCCACACCGCGGCCATCGGCGGCGTGGCGGTGTCCACCGCGCTGTCGCTCATCGTCTTCAAGCAGATCGTGATCGACGGCGCGCCGGCGTACAACGCCGCGTGGTACGAATGGGCGCAGGCCGGCTCGTTGCAGTTTTCGCTGGGATTCCTGATCGACCGGCTGTCCGCCACCATGATGGCGGTGGTGAGCTTCGTGTCGCTCATGGTGCACATCTACACCATCGGCTACATGGCCGACGACCCCGGCTACCAGCGCTTCTTCAGCTACATCGCGCTGTTCACCTTCTCCATGCTCATGCTGGTGATGAGCAACAATTTCCTGCAGTTGTTCTTCGGCTGGGAGGCGGTGGGCCTGGTGTCCTATCTGCTCATCGGTTTCTGGTTCAAGAAGCCGACCGCGATCTACGCCAGCCTCAAGGCCTTTCTCGCCAACCGCGTCGGCGATTTCGGCTTCCTGCTCGGGATCGCGCTCATCCTCGCGTATTTCGGCACGCTGGATTACCACGAGGTGTTCGCCAACGCGCGACACGTCGCCGGCGCCACGATCACGGTGTGGCACGGCCGGCCCTGGCCGGTGGTCACGCTGATCTGCCTGCTCTTGTTCGTCGGCGCCATGGGCAAGTCGGCGCAGATGCCGCTGCACGTCTGGCTGCCCGATTCCATGGAGGGCCCCACGCCCATCTCGGCGCTGATCCACGCCGCCACCATGGTGACGGCGGGCATCTTCATGGTGGCGCGCATGTCGCCGCTCTACGAGCTGTCCGACACCGCGCTCAACGTGGTGATGACCATCGGCGCGCTCACCGCCTTCCTCATGGGGCTGCTGGGACTCGTGCAGAACGACATCAAGCGCGTGATTGCCTACTCCACGCTGTCGCAGCTCGGTTACATGACGGTGGCGCTCGGCGCCTCGGCCTACGGCGTGGCCATCTTCCACCTCGTCACGCACGCCTTCTTCAAGGCGCTGCTGTTCCTGGCCGCGGGCTCGGTCATCATCGGCCTGCATCACGAGCAGGACATGCGCCACATGGGCGGGCTGTACAAATACATGCCGGTGACGTGGATCACATCGCTCATCGGCGCGCTGGCGCTGATGGGATTCCCGGGGCTGGCCGGCTTCTATTCCAAGGACGCCATCATCGAGGCCGTGCACGCCTCGGCGCTGCCGGCGGCGCACTGGGCCTACCTCGCCGTGCTGTTCGGCGTGTTCTTCACCGCGCTGTACAGCTTCCGGCTGTTCTTCATGGTGTTCCACGGGCGCGAGCGCCTGGAGCCGCACGCCCGCGAGCACCTGCATGAATCGCCCGCGGTCGTGACCGTGCCGCTCCTGTTGCTGGCGCTGCCGTCGGTGGTGGCCGGTTATGTCATGGCGCCCGCCGTCTTCAGCGGTGATTTTTTCGCCGGCGCCATCGTGGTGAACGAGTCGCACGACGCCATGCACCGCATCGCGGAGGAGTTCCACGGCAGCGGCGCGATGCTGCTGCACGGCCTGACCGCGGCGCCGACCTGGCTGGCGCTCGCCGGCGTCGCGGTGGCGTGGGTGTTCTACCTGCGGCGTCCGGAGTGGCCGGCGCTGCTGGCTCGGCGGCTGTCGCTGCTGTACTGGGCGCTGCTCAACAAGTACGGCTTCGACGGCTTCAACGAAATCGTATTCGCCGGCGGCGCCCGCGCCTCCGGCCAGCTGCTGTGGCGCGCGGGCGACCGCGGCGTGATCGACGGCCTGGCGGTCAACGGCTCCGCCCGCGCCGTCGGCTGGCTCGCCCGCCAGGTGCGTCGCGTGCAGAGCGGTTATCTCTATCATTACGCCTTTGTCATGATTCTGGGGATGCTGTTGCTTCTGGTTTATTTCACCCATGGATTGGGACGGTGGTGATGAACTCAACTTCCAAACGCTGTCAACCGGGGGAATGCCAACATGAACATCGAACGCGTCAAGAACATCCTGCTGCAACCCGCGGCCGAGTGGCAGAAAATCGCCGCCGAGCCCGCGGACGTGAGGAGCCTGTACGCCGACTACGCGGTCATCCTGGCCGCCGTGCCGGCGGTCGCCGGCTTCATCGGCTCCGCCATCGTCGGCTATACCGTCCCGTTCGCCGGCACGACGGTGCGCACGCCGATCGTGACCGCGCTGGGCTACGCCGTCTCCGAGTACATCCTGAGCCTCATCGGCGTGTACCTGGTCGGCCTGCTGGTCGACATGCTCGCGCCCACCTTCGGCGGGGAGAGAAACCCGCTCAACGCCTTGAAGCTCACGATCTATTCCTCCACCGCCGGCTGGCTGGCGGGCGTCTTCGCCATACTGCCCGGCCTGCACATGCTGGGCATCCTGGGCCTGTACGGCGCCTTCCTCTTCTACACCGGCGTGCCGGTGCTGATGAAATGTCCCGCCGAGAAGGCCGCCGCCTATACCGTGGTGTCGATCATCGCCGGGGTGGTGGTGTTCGGCGTCGTGGGCATGCTTGGCGGCGGCATGGGCCGCTTCCCGATGCACTAGGATTGTAACGCCCGCGATGAGCCATGGCTGAGATGCCGCTGCTGAGTCTGTTGATCTGGCTGCCGATCCTGGGCGGCGTGTGGGTCGGCGTCGCCGGAACGCGGGCGCGCGACGATCGGGCGGTCCGCGCCGACAGCCTGGTCATCAGCGCGGTGACATTCCTGCTGTCGCTCGTCCTCTGGGCGCATTTCGATCCCGCGCGCGGCGACATGCAGTTCGTCGAGCGGCACGACTGGATCCCGGCCTTCGACATTTACTATCACCTCGGCATCGACGGCATCGCCCTGCCGCTCATCCTGCTCACCACGCTCTCCACCGTGCTGGTGGTGCTGGCCGGCTGGGTGGTGATCACCGATCGCGTGGCGCACTACATGGCCGCCTTCCTCATCCTCGAGGGCGCGATGATCGGCGTGTTCGCGGCGCGCGACGTGATCCTGTTCTACGTGTTCTGGGAGGCCATGCTGATCCCGATGTTCCTCATCATCGGCATCTGGGGCGGCAGGCGGCGCGTGTACGCGGCGCTGAAGTTCTTCCTCTACACCTTTCTCGGTTCCGTGTTCATGCTGGTCGGCCTGCTGTACCTCTACGCCAAGGCGGGCACCTTCGATCTGGCCCAGCTGCAAAACGCGCGTCCCGGCCTCCTCGCGCAGCAGTGGCTGTTCCTGGCCTTCCTGCTGGCCTTCGCCGTCAAGGTGCCGATGTGGCCGGTGCACACCTGGCTGCCGGACGCGCACGTCGAGGCGCCGACCGGCGGCTCGGTGATCCTCGCCGCCATCATGCTGAAGATGGGCGCCTACGGCTTTCTGCGCTTCAGCCTGCCGATCCTGCCCGACGCCTGCCGCGCGTTCGCCGTGCCGATGATGCTCTTGTCGCTCATCGCCATCGTCTACATCGGCTTCGTGGCCTTGGTGCAGCAGGACATGAAGAAGCTCATCGCCTACTCCTCCATCTCGCACATGGGCTTCGTCACGCTGGGCTTCTTCCTGATTTTTCCGACGCCGGCGCACGGCGGCTACGGCAACATGGAGCTGCTGGGCCTCTCCGGCGCGCTGGTGCAGATGATCTCGCACGGCTTCGTCTCCGGCGCGCTGTTCCTGTGCGTCGGCGTGCTCTACGACCGCATGCACAGCCGCGAGATCCGCGACTACGGCGGCGTGGCCAACACCATGCCGGCGTTCGCCAGCCTGATGACGCTGTTCGCCATGGCCAATTGCGGCCTGCCCGGCACCTCCGGCTTCGTCGGCGAGTTCATGGTCATCCTCGCCGCCATGCACGCCGGCTTCTGGTACAGCCTCATTGCCGCGCTCACGCTCATCCTCGGCGCGGCCTACACCCTGTGGATGCTGAAGCGCGTGGTGTTCGGCGCGATATCCAACGATCGCGTCGCCGCGCTCAGCGACATCGGCCTGCGCGAGGGCTTCGTGCTCGGCGTGCTGGCGATCCTGGTGCTGGGCCTGGGCGTCTGGCCGGCGCCGCTGACCCACGCCATGCAGGCGAGCCTCGAGGCGCTGGTGGCGCAGATCAGTCCGGTGCAGGTGGCGCTGCCGTGAACGCGATGTTCTACATGCTTTCCGCCGCCTCGCCCGAGATTGTGGTGCTGGTGACCGCCTGCCTGGTGCTGCTCGTGGATTCATCCCTCCGCGACCGGGGGCACGCGGCGGCCTACTGGCTGGCGCAGGCGGGCCTGCTGCTGGCGCTGATCGGCTGCGCCCTGCTGCTGCCCCGCGTGGCCGGCCTGCGCTGGTTCTTCGGCATGGTGGTGATCGACCCCCTGGCGGTGGTGCTGAAGTCCTTCGTCCTGGTGCTGGTGATCGTCGCGCTCATCTATGGCCGCGAATACCTTCGCCCGCGGCGGTGGCTGTCGGGGGAGTATTTCGCGCTGACGCTGATGGTCGCCCTGGGCGCGCTGGTGCTGATTTCCGCCGGCAGCCTGCTGATGGTCTATCTGGGCCTGGAGTTGATGTCGCTGTCACTGTACGCGCTGGTGGCGCTGCACCGCGACGCGCCCGCCACCTCCGAGGCGGCCATGAAGTACTTCGTGCTGGGCGCGCTGGCCTCCGGCATGCTGCTGTACGGCATGTCGCTGGTCTACGGCGTCACCGGGACGCTGGACCTGCAGACGCTGGCGCGCACCCTGACGGCGGCGCAGACCGGCCAGCCGGTGTGGGTGCTGGCGCTCGTACTCATCATTGCCGGCGTGGCGTTCAAGCTCGGCACCGTGCCGTTCCACATGTGGGTGCCGGACGTGTACCAGGGCGCGGCCACGCCGGTGACGCTGCTGGTGTCCACCGCGCCGAAGATCGCCGCCTACGCCATGGCCATGCGGCTCCTGGCGATGGGGCTTTCCGCCGGCGCGGCGCAGTGGTCGCCGATCCTGATCGTGCTGGCGGTCGCCTCCATGGCGCTCGGCAACCTGGTCGCCATCGCGCAAAGCGACATCAAGCGCATGCTGGCCTATTCCACCATCGCCCACATGGGCTTCCTGCTGCTCGGCGTGCTCGCCGCCTCGCCGGCGGGCTACGCCGGCGCCATGTTCTATTCCATCGTCTACGCGCTCATGAGTCTCGGCGCCTTCGGCGTGGTCATTCTGCTGGCGGGCGCCGGGCCGGAGACGGATCGGCTGGATGAATTCACCGGCCTGGGCCGCCGCAGCCCGTGGTTCGCGCTGGTGGCGCTGATCCTGTTTTTCTCGCTGGCCGGGGTGCCGCCGTTCGCCGGCTTCTGGGCCAAGTGGTTCGTGATCAAGGAGCTGATCCACTCGGGCCACGTGGTGGTGGCCGCGCTGGCGGTGTTTTTCTCCGTGATCGGCGCCTACTACTACCTGCGCATCATCCGGCTGATGTATTTCGACGTCGGCGAGGCGGCCCGGCCGCTGGCGGCGGACGGCGATCTCAGCCTCGCCCTGAGCGTGAACGGCCTCGCCATACTCGCCATCGGCGTGATGCCGGGAGTGTTGATGTCCACCTGCCTGCGCGCCATCGGCCACTGATGGCTGAAACCTGTCTCGAAATACCCCGGTGCATGAGAGCCGTTCGCCCTGAGCTATCGAAGGGCGAACGAGGCCTGTTGTTATATTTGTTCGTGCTTCGATACCTCAGCACGAACGATATTTTGAGATAGGTTCCAATGAAAGTGGCGGTGAGTGTTGTCCTGCTTGCTGGCATCGTGCTGGCCAATCTGCCCTGGCTCACGACGCGATTCCTGGCGGTCTTTCCGCTCAAGCGCCCGAAGTCGCTGCCGATCTGTCTGCTCGAATGGCTGGTTTATTATTTTCTGGCGGGCGCGGTGGCGCTGGGCACCGAGCGCAAGATGACCGGCGGACTGTATGCCCAGGGCTGGGAATTTTACGTGGTCACCTTTTTCCTGTTCATGGTGTTCGCGCTGCCGGGGTTCATCTTCCGCCTTGAGTTCCGGCCGTTGCCGCCGCCGGTGGCGGCGCCCCCGTCAGCGGCTCCCCCAGCACCACCTGATCGCCCGCCAGCAGCGAATCCAGCCAGCGCACGCGATCCCGGCCGAACAGCAGAATGACGGTCGAGCCCATGTTGAAGCGGCCGAGCTCGTCGCCGCGCTTGAGCCGGATGTTCCGCCCGCGATAGTCCCACGAGGCGACGCGGCGGCCCCGCGACGGCGCCACTTCCCCCGCCCACACGGTTTGCAGGCCGCCCACGAGCAGCGCGCCGACCAGGATCACGGCCATGGGCCCGAGGGCGGTGGCGAAGTGGCAGATCAGCCGTTCGTTGCGCGCGAACAGGTTGGGCACGTGCCGGGTCGCCGGCACGTTGACGGGAAACAAGCGTCCCGGCACGTACACCATGCCCTCCAGCAGGCCGTCCACCGGCATGTGGATGCGGTGATAGTCGCGCGGCGAGAGGTACAGCGTCGCGAAGGCGCCGCCGGCGTAATCCCGCGCGCGATCGCCGTCGCCGGCCAGCAGATCGATCAAGGCGTAGCCGCGGTTCTTGGCCTGGATTACCCGCCCGCCGTCGAGCACGCCGATCTGGCTGACGGCGCCGTCCACGGGGCAGCCCACCGTTTCCGGCTCCACCGGCCACAGGCGCGCGTCGGGCCGGAGCGCGCGCGTGAAAAAATCATTGAAGCAGGCATAGGCGCGGATGTCGCCGACCGCCGCCTCCGCGAGGTTGACGCGGTAGCGGCGGCAGAACGACCGGATAAGCGCATGCGCCAGCCACGGCGCGCGGCAACGGGTGATCGCGCGCACCAAACGGGACAGGGCGTGGTGCGGCAGGATGCGCAGGAACGCGAACCACAGCCGCTCCCGCGCCGCCGCCGGTTCATCGCCCTGCGACGGGGAAGGCATCACGGCTTCGCGGCGGCGGGTGCGGCGGGCCTGACCTGCGCCGGCACCGTCAAATGCCGGCCGTCGTCCGTGTCGATCAGCAGGTTCACCTTTTCATCCGGCTTGAGCGCATGGTTCAGGCCGTACAGCATCGCCAGCATGTCGCTGTCCTGAAAGCGCAGGCGGGTGTGCGGCGGCAGTTGCAACTTTGGCAGACGTTCAAGCACGGCCGCGTCGGCGTTGTAGCGGGCGCGGTAAATCGAAATGCTTTCCGCCACCGTCGCGCGCAGCGTCACGGAACGGGGCGAGGCGCCGGTGTTCTCGATGTCGAGATAGGCGGCGGGCACTTGGGTTTCCGGCGGGCCGGGATCGATCCAGGCCTCGTGCACCACGATGTCCGCCGCCCGCGCCGGCGCGCTGCACGAGAGCCCGAGCAACAGCAGCAGTTCCGCGCGGCGGGCGATCATGACGACGCCGTCACGAACCGGCGGATGGCCGCATAGCGCCTGACCAGCGCGGCGGCCTCGAACGGCGGCGTGAACACCGCCACGCGCCGGGCCTGCGGATCGAGCAGCAGAATGGCCGCGGTGTGTTCGATGGTGCCGGAGGCGGACGGATTGGCCGCCGGCTCGTGGGCGATCCCCAGCCGCCCGGCGATGCGGCCGATCTCGGCGGCGTCGCCGCTCAGGCCCGTCACCTTCGGCGCCACGGTCTCGAGATAACGCCGCATCTGTTCCGGGCCGTCGTGTGCCGGATCGATGGAGACGAAAATGAACTGCGCCTCCCGATCCCCCGCCAGTTGTTCCGCGATCCGGTTCAGCGTGCGCAGCGTCGTGGGGCAGATGTCGGGGCATTCGGTGTAGCCGAAGAACAGCCACGACCAGCGGCCCTTCAGATCGCCGACATCGAACTTGCCGCCGCGCTGCGTGCGCAGGGTGAAATCCGGCAGCGGCTCGCCGGGCGGCCACAGCAGCCCCTCGACTTCGCCGGGCGCGGGCGCGCGCAAATGGAAGATGTAGAACGCGCCGGCGGCCGCGACGACGGCCAGCAGCAGCGGCGCCACGATTTTTTGAAGATTGTGCACCCGCAGATTATACCGGATGAACGCAGCCGGCCCGATCTATCACATGCAATTCAATTTCAGTAACATGGACGCCTTCTTTCATGTTCACGTCCCCATGGCGACCGACATTCCAAAGCGGCTGGGAAAATATGACGTCATCGAGCCGATCGGCAAGGGCAGCATGGGCATCGTCTATCGCGGCTACGATCCCTACATCGACCGGCCGGTGGCCATCAAGGTGGCGATTGCCGACTTTCTCAAGGACAAGCAGACCGGCGAGCGCTACAAGAAGATGTTTTTCAACGAGGCCCACACCGCCGGCAAGCTGCAGCACCCCAACATCCTCCACATCTTCGACGCCGGCGTCGAGGGCGACACCTGCTACATCGTGATGGAATTGATCGAGGGCGCCGACACGGTGAAGACCCACACGCAGGCGAACAACCTGCTGCCGCTGCCCAAGGTCGCCGAAATCATTTTCAAGTGCGCCAAGGCGCTGGATTATGCCCACAGCCAGGAGGTGGTGCATCGCGACATCAAGCCGTCGAACCTGCTGCTGACCCCCGACAAGGACGTCAAGGTCGCCGATTTCAGCATCGCCCACGTCAACCGCGCCGACGCCGATCTGGCGCTGGCCACGGGCTTCGTGGGCTCGCCGCGCTACATGTCGCCGGAGCAGATCCAGGAGGACACCGTCAACAATCAGGCCGACCTATTCTCGCTCGGCATCGTCATGTATGAAATGCTGACCGGCCGCCATCCCTTCGGCGGCGACAGTTTCTCCGCCCTGGTCTATCAGATCGTCAACGAGGAGCACACGCCGCTGTGGGAGGTGCGCCAGGATTTGCCGGAGGAGCTGGAGCGCATCATCGCCAGAAGCCTGCAAAAGGACCTGCGCCACCGCTACCAGACCGGGCTGGAGATGGCGGCGGACTTGAGCCGGCTGTTCTCCCACCTGGAGGCGACGCAGCCCATTTCCCCACAGGTGGAATTCGAGGAAGTGCGGCCGCTGGAATTCTTCGCCGGCCTGCCGGACCCGGAGCTGAAGGAGCTGCTGCGCGCCGTGGTCTGGGAGGAGCATCCGCAGGGCCACGACATCATCACCGAGGGTGAGATGGGGGACTGGTTCTACGTGCTGGTCCACGGCACCGTGGCGGTGAAGAAGGGCGGCACGGTGGTGGGCAGCCTGAACGCCGGGGAGTGCTTCGGCGAGATGGGCTACCTCAACAAGACCCGCCGCTCCGCCACCATTACCGCCAGCAGCCCGGTGGGGGTCCTCAAGATCAACGCCATGCTGATGGAGCAATTATCCAGGGACACCCAGCTGCACTTTCACCAGGAATTCCTGAAGACCGTCATCAAGCGGCTGTCGATTACGACCGCCAAGCTCGTCTCCGGCAGTTAATGTCCCAATCGCGGACGGTGGAAACCCCTCGCCTTCGGGCGAAGCGAGTGGGTCGAAATGTGAGCGCAGCGAGCATGAGCCGGGTTTCGCATCCGGCCCAAGCGAAATCCCCCGGCGATCGCTGAGCGTCCGTCCGCCCCCTTTGCAAAAGGGGGCGGCGACCCCGAGCATGTCGAGGGGGCGGGGGATTTTCAGCCGGCTTCCGATGACTCATGTGAATCCCCTCGCCTTACGGGCGAGGGTTGTTTAGTGCGGTTCATCATCCGCCGCGCGCGAGGCGCGGCCTCTCTCTCCCGGTGCCTGCCCTGAGCCCCGCCCGTTCGCGGAAACCCTTCGACAGGCTCAGGGCGAACGGGCGGTCGAAGGGCTGGAAATGACAGCCTCAAAAAGGATCGCTATTTATTTTCGGGTTTGCTGCGCAGGCGGGCCAGCAGTCCCAGCGTGGAGGCGTCGTGAGCCGAGGGCGTGGCGCCGCGCAATTCATCGAGCAGCGCGCCGGCCAGTTGCTTGCCCAGCTCCACGCCCCATTGATCGAACGGATTGTTCCCCCACACCGCCGCCTGCACGAAAATCTTGTGTTCGTAGAGCGCGATGATCTGGCCGAGCACGCGCGGCGTGAGCCTGGGGTAGAGCAGCAGGTTGCTGGGATTGTTGCCGGGGAAGGCGCGGTGCGGCGCCAGCGCGCGGCGGCGCGCCGCCGGCACGCCCGCGGCGCGCATCTCGGCCTCGGTTTCCTCCGCCGTGCGCCCGCGCATGAGCGCCTCCGCCTGCGCGAGGCAATGCGCAATCAACATCTGTTGCTGCGCCGCCGGCGCATGATGGCCCTTCTTCCCGAGCAGGAAATCGAGTGGAATGAGCCGGCCGCCCTGGTGCAGCAGTTGCATGAAAGCGTGCTGGCAGGAGGTGCCGGTGCCGCCCCAGAGCACGGGGCCGGTGCTGACGGCAATCGGCCCGCCGTCGCGGGTGACGCGCTTGCCGTTGCTCTCCATGTCGAGCTGCTGCAAATAGGCCGGGAGGTGCTTGAGGTTCTCCTCGTAGGCCAGCACGGCGTGCGTCTGCGCCCCGAAGAAATTGTGATACCAGACGCCGAGCAGCGCGAGGATCACCGGCATGTTGCCCTCCAGCGCCGCCGAGCTGAAATGCTGGTCCATGACATGGCCGCCTTCCAGCAACTCCGCGAAATGCTCCGGCCCGATCGCCAGCACGAGCGGCAGGCCCACCGCCGACCACAGCGAATAACGCCCCCCCACCCAGTCCCACATCTCGAACACCGACTCCGCCGGGATGCCGAAGTCGAGCGCCGCCGAGGCGTTCGCGGTCACGGCGGCGAAGTGGCGCGCCGGATTGCCGCCGGATGACTTTTGTTTCAGCCATTGCCGCGCGCGCTCGGCGTTGGCGAGCGTCTCCTGCGTGGTGAAGGTCTTGGAGGTGACGATGAAGAGCGTCGACGCCGGGTCGAGCGGCTCCAGCGTCTGCGCCAGGTCGGCGGGGTCGGCGTTGGCGACGAAGTGCGCCCGGATCCCCGTGCGTTGATAGGGCCGCAGCGCCTCGGCGGCCATGAGCGGGCCGAGATGGGAGCCGCCGATGCCGAGGTTGACCACGTCCCTGAACCGCGTGTTCCTCAGACCGCGCCGGCCGCCGTGGATAATCTCGCCGGCCCATGCATTCAGGCGCTTCAACTCGCGCGCGACCGCGGCGCGGATATCGACACCGTCCACCATCAGCGGCGCCTTGTCGCGGCTGCGCAGGGCGGTGTGCAGGGCCGCGCGCCCCTCGCTCGCGTTCACCTTGTCGCCGCGGAACATCGCGGCCGCGGCCTCCGCGACACCGCGCTCGCGGGCCAGCGCCGCGAGCAGCGGCATGGTCTCCGCGGTGATGCGGTTCTTGGAGTAATCGAGGAACAGATCGCCGGCCTCGACGCTGAAGCGCTTGAAGCGGCCGGGGTCATCGGCGAACAGCTGCCGCAGGTGCAGCCCGGCGACCTGGCGGTGATGCGCTTCGAGCGCCCGCCATGCGGCGGTGGTTTCGGGGGAATTTACGGCGTGGCCGTGGGTGTCAGGGGGCATGGCGGGATATTATGCCCTCCAAAGCGGCATTCCGCCCACCACCCGCCGTCACTCGGCCGTCGCCGTGTGGTCTTAATTACGCCGCGCCGGCGATGTAGTTTTCGAGCTGTTCGATGAGCAACTGCTTCTCGGCGATGACGCTGTTCATGATGTCCCGCATCGACAGCATGCCCACCACGCGATCGCCATTGACCACGGGCAGATGCCGGAAACGATGCTGCGCCATCAGCACCATGCACTCATCGACGGATTCGTCGGGGGGCACGTGGAACACGTCGGTCGTCATGATTTCCCTGACCTTGGTGTCCTTGGAATGGCGATCCTTGAGCACGATCTTGCGGGTGTAGTCGCGCTCGGAAATGATCCCCACCATGCGGCTGCCTTCCATCACCAGCAGCGCGCCGATGCCCTTCTCCGCCATCATCTCCACCGCCTCGAACACGGTGGCGTCGGGGCTGATCGACCAGACCGCCGAACCTTTTTCCCGCAGCAAATGTTGTACTGTCACCATGTTGTTATCCTCCCGGGGCAATCTCCCGCCGAGTGATTTTCTGCGGGTTAGTTTGTCACTGGATAGCCGCGATCACAACCGTATTTTTCACATAATTTTTCGCAAAAATTGTGCGCCGCATTATTCTGGGCTACTGTTAGACCAAGGCCAGACTCAGTGCTGGCGCGGCTACTGGCGATGAGAGTATATTGCCTGAAAAATAAACCGCGGCGGATCAATACGCTGTCAAAGACCGATAAAAAATTGTTGCATTGCCATGACTGAAACCGGGGTTCCCAGCAAGCTGGGCAAGTACAGTGTGCAGCGCGAGATCAGCCGCGGCAGCATGGGCACGGTTTACCTCGGCCACGACCCCTACATCGACCGGCCGGTCGCCATCAAGGTCGCGCACGCCGAGCAGCTCAAGGACGAGGAGTCCGGCGAGCGCTACCGCAAGATGTTCTTCAACGAGGCGCACACCGCCGGCCGCCTGTCCCACCCGAACATCATCAGCATCTTCGACGCCGGCGTCGAGGGCGATGTGTGCTACCTCGTCATGGAGTACGTGGAGGGCGGCAACACGCTCAAGACCTACTGCAAGCCGGAGGCCCTGCTGCCCGTCGAGAGGGTGGTGGAGATCATCTTCAAGTGCGCGCGCGGCCTCGACTTCGCGCACAGGCAGGGCATCATCCACCGCGACATCAAGCCCACCAACATCCTCGTCACCGGGGACCTCGACGTCAAAATCGGCGATTTCAGCATCGCCTACATCAACAAGCTGGATTCCACCGAGACCATGCCGATGGGCATGGTCGGCTCGCCGCGCTACATGTCGCCGGAGCAGATCCAGGAAAACACGCTCACCAACCAGACCGATCTGTTCTCGCTCGGCATCGTCATGTACGAACTGCTGACCGGCAAGCACCCCTTCGCGGCGGACAACTTCTCGCGGCTGGTGCAGCGCATCCTGAACGAGGAGCCGCCGCCGATGAGGGAATTCCGCAGCGAGGTACCGGACGAGCTGGAGCGCGTCATGCGCAAGCTGCTGGCCAAGAACCCCGCCGAGCGCTACGGCATGGGCCTCGATCTGGCCTCTGATCTCAGCCGCGCCTTCGAGCACCTGCTGGAGCAGCCGCGCGAGGAAATCTCCGCCGAGGAGCGCTTCAACCTGGTCAAGGGCCTCGAGTTCTTCCAGGGCTTCCCGGACGCCGAAATCTGGGAGATCGTGCGCGCCGGCTCGTGGCAGAAATACGAGGACGGGCAGAAGATCATCGTCGAGGGCGAGATGGACGACTCCTTCTACATCATCGCCGACGGCGAGGTCACGGTGCGCAAGGGCAGGAAAAACCTGCGCAAGCTCGCGAAGGGCGACTGCTTCGGCGAGATGGGCTATCTCGCGCGCACCAAGCGCACCGCCACCATCGTCGCCAGCGGCCACGCCGAGATGCTCAAGGTCAACTCCACCGTCATCGGCCAGGTGTCGCTGCAATGCCAGGTGCGCTTCCTCAAGGTCTTCCTGCGCACCCTGATCCACCGCCTGTCCGCCACCACCGAAAAAATGTCGCAGGAGGTCGCCTGATGCTCACCTTATCCCGTCATTCCGGCGAATGCCGGAATCTAGTCGAAATAATTCTTCGTTGGTCAGTTCTGGGGCTCGTTTCCATGCTCACCGCCTGCTCCCTCCCGCCCAGCGAAGACGACATCAAGGCGGCGCTTGAATCCTCGCTCTCCGGCACCAACAAAGTCACCTCATCGATCTTCGGCGAGTCGGGCAAGGTCGAAATCGTCACCGTAAAAAAAATCGGCTGCACCAAGGACGGCGGCGGCTACACCTGCGACGTGGAAGTCACGCGCAAAGTGCCGGTGGTCGGGGAAACAAAAAGCATGAACAAAATGCACCTCGTCAAACTGGATTCCGGCTGGTCCATCACTCAATAAGCTTTGGAATTCGTGTTGGCCACGGTGCCTGACAGCCAGGCTGAGTCATTGGAGGCGGCGAATGTCTGATCAAAGTTTGCCCTCTGGTAAATCATCACGCGATCATTCTGCAGTCGAAGTTAACTGCTCGTGAGCAAATCTGGTACGTTATTCATGCAGCGCAGGAGAACATTATGGCCAAGCTGAGCACGCGTACCGGCGTGAAGGAGCACAAGGTTGTGTCGCATGAGGACTGGCTCGCCGCCCGCAAGGCGCTGTTGGTCAAGGAGAAGAAGTTCACCCATGCGCGCGAGAAGCTGGCCCAGCAGCGTCGCAATCTGCCGTGGGAAAAGGTGGAAAAGCAATACGTGTTTGACGGGCCGAGGGGCAGGGAAACCCTCGCCGATCTCTTCAACGGCAGGAGCCAGCTCATCGTGTATCACTTCATGTTCGCCCCCGAGTGGCTGCAGGGTTGCGCGCATTGCTCGTTCTGGGCCGATCACTATGACGGGATGATTGCGCACCTGAACCAGCGCGACGTGAGTTTCGTCGTCATTTCCCGCGCGCCACGGGCAAAGATTGAAGAGTTCAAGAAAAGGATGGGCTGGCGTTTCAAGTGGGTCTCCTGCAGTCAGAATTATTTCAACCATGACTACGGCACATCATTCACTCCCGATCAAATCTGGAGGGGAGTGGCGAACTACAATTATGCCGAGGTCAAGTCAAGAATGACGGACCGCGAAGGGATCAGCGTGTTCTACAAGGACGACAGGGGCGATATTTTCCACACCTACTCCTGCTACGCGCGGGGGATCGACATGGTGAACACCACCTATCAATTCCTCGATCTGGTTCCCAAGGGGCGTGATGAAGATCCGGAAAACCCGCAGAGCTGGGTGAAGCACCACGACAAGTACAAGAATTCGCCGGACGGCTGACCAATCGTTCGTGCCCCTCGACGAGCCCGGTCTGAGCCCTTCGACTGCGCTCAGGACAGGCCTGCCGAAGGCTCGACACGAACGGCTTTCATCTTCCGGCCGCGTTTTGCGATGGGTTTCGTGCCGCGGCGTTGATTTCCGGCACATGCCGGCAGAGTATGTGCGGTCGTAATGAATCCGGATTCCACCCTGAGCGCGATCCGCGCCGCCATCGCCGCGGCGTTGTGGTTTCTTTTGACCGGGCCGGCGCTCGGCTATATTTACTTCTTCCTCTACCTTAACCGTCATTCATTGCCCATCAGATTCATCCCCGACATCTTCGGCCTGACCTATATCATCCTGGGTCCCAGCGCCTTGATTGCCGGCCTCGTTTTCGGCGGCCTGCTTTCAGTCGCGAGATTGATGGTGGAGCCGCCCGTTCTCCAGACGATATTGGCGGCTGGCTTGGGATTCCTCTCAGGCTGTACGGGCATTTCACTGGCCCATCACCTGACCGACGGCATGCCGTTGATTCCCGCGAATCTCTGGATAGCGGCGTACTACATCAATGCGGGGAAAGTGGGCGTGGTGTGCGGCGTGACGTTCGTTCTCATCGGTTTTCTGAGCGCATTGTTGAAGATCGGAAGGCCATGGCCATGAGCGAAGGCAGGACTCCAGGGCATTGGAAGCTTGCGGGCACTATCTTGTGGGGGCTCGTCATCGCAATCGTCTATTTTCTGCTTCAGGTGGGCACCATTTTATTTTTCGCGCTCGGGGGAAAGCACGGCCTCACGCCGCAGCAGATCCAGCTTCTTTTCACGTCTTCTCTTGAGGATGGAACCGCTCTTTCAGTGGCGACGTTTATTACCACGCTTGCCGGCTGCGGGCTTATCGCCGGCGTCATCAAACTCAAGCGCGGTTCAATCCTCGCGGATTATCTGGCTTTAAAAGCCGTTCCCGCGCGGATCTTCCTTCCCTGGGTCGGCATTCTCGTGCTGTTTCTTCTGGCCTCCGACCTGCTGACCCTGTTCCTTGGCCGCCCCATCGTTCCGGACTACATCATGCGGGTGTATGCCTCGGCCCGGCCGGTTTGGATGATTTGGGCGGCTTTCGTCGTCGCCGCTCCGCTTTTCGAGGAATCATTTTTCCGGGGCTTCCTGTTCAGGGGCTTCGCATCGAGCTTCATGGGCCCCAGGGGCGCGATAGCCCTGACGTCCGGGCTTTGGGCCGTGATTCACGCGCAGTATGACGCCTATGGCATCGCGACGATATTTTGCTTCGGCCTGCTGCTGGGATCGGCGAGGCTGCGCACGCGTTCGCTTCTGGCGCCCATCGCGATGCACGCGATGGCAAACTTCGCGGGCGTCGTGGAGGCCGCGACTTTGAGCTAGTACAATGCCGTCGAGAAGCGGAACGATCGAACCCGTGCCCACGCAACATGAACCCCGGGCACTCACCGATCATCACTTGACAGGCAATGAGCCACGCACATGGAAGCCACCGACATCATCAAGAATCTGCGTGATGCTTTAAACGAGATCGCGAGGAAGGGCCGGCATTTCGTTCACATCCCCGCGCTGAACAGCTATCTGGACGCTTTGGAGAGGGGCGTCGGGAATTCCGGGGAACCGCGGCGGCTGCAGCAGGAATCAAATTTCGAATGGGACAAGATCGCGCGGGCGGCGGAACGCGAGACATTCCGATCCGTCATTCAGGCCGGCCAGACTGCATTAAGGACGGTCATTCTCATCAACGGCGGCGCGGCCGTCGCCCTCATGATATTCCTCGGCAACATCTGGGCGGATACCGAGCCTCCCGCGCACATTCTGAACTCGCTGCTCGCCTTCTCCGCGGGCGTGCTTTGGGGCGGCCTCGCCACCGGCACCACGTATTTGTCCCGGACCCTTTTTGCAAGCCGGCTGCGGTTTATGGGTTACGTGTTCAATGTCCTCACGATGATGTTGGTGATTGCCGCGTATCTGGGATTCGCGTGGGGCGCGTACAACGCCTATCTGTCGTTTGGCAATTATGGCGCTTCCTACACCTCCGTCTAGCCAAATGCGGCCGGCGCGCAATATGTCCGCGGGTTGAAGTGCGGCAGGGGAAGGTCCGTGGCAGGTTCCGTGCGATTAATGAAATGAGAATGTCGGAGCGAACGTCCATGACGCTTTCAGGATTCCTGTTGAGCTTTTTCGTCGGCGGAACCGTCACGGCGCTCATCGTCGGCCTGGAGGAAAGCGGCCTCAGGACATGGTCGGGTGTGGCGGCGTTGGTGCCGGTATTCACGCTGGTGTCCTATTTCTTCATCGGCATCTCAAAAGGCGCGATCGCCGTCAGCCAGCATTCGAAGTTCGTCCTGTTCGGCACGCTGGCTTCCTGGGTTCCGTACATGATGGTCATCGCGTATGCCGCTCCCAAGCTCGGGCCGACACGCGCGATCGGGCTCGGGCTGGTGGTGTTCTTCGTGCTGGCCGTGGCGTTCGTATGGTTCGTGGAGAAGAATCGTCTCTTCCAGTGACAATGCGAATTGTCCAATCGCCGGCCCGACGAGGGGATGGTGCGCGGTGCAGGGATTGAACCTGCGACCCCTCCCGTGTGAAGGGAGTGCTCTCCCGCTGAGCTAACCGCGCACTTTAAGGGAGGCAGAGTTTACGTTCAGCGTCCGCGGCGGTCAATCGCCGGCGCTTTCTTCTTGTATACTACGCCGGCTCCGCGATCACATTGAATCTCATGTCCGTCCGCACCCGTTTCGCCCCCAGTCCCACCGGCTATCTGCACGTCGGCGGCGCCCGCACGGCGCTGTTCTCCTGGCTGTACGCGCGCAAGCACAAGGGCACGTTCATCCTGCGCATCGAGGACACGGACCTTGAGCGCTCCACCCCGCAGGCGGTGCAGGCCATCTTGCAGAGCATGGAATGGCTGGGGCTCAAGTACGACGAGGGGCCGTACTACCAGACCCGGCACTTCGAGCGCTACCACGAGGTCGCCAGACAACTGCTGACGGCGGGCAAGGCCTACCGCTGCTATTGCAGCAGGGAGGAGCTGGAGGCCATGCGCGCGGAGCAGATGGCGCGCAGGGAGAAGCCGCGCTACAACGGCCGCTGCCGCGACCGCCGCGATCCGCCGCCGCCGGGCGTCACGCCGGTCATCCGCTTCAAGAATCCGCTCGACGGCGAGGTGGTGGTGGAGGATCAAATCCACGGCCGCGTGGTGTTCGACAACCGCGAGCTCGATGATCTGATCATCGTCCGCGCCGACGGCTCGCCGACCTACAATTTCACGGTGGTGGTGGACGACGTGGACATGCGCGTCACGCACGTCATCCGCGGCGACGATCACCTGAACAACACGCCGCGCCAGATCAACATCATGCAGGCGCTGGGCGCGACCCAGCCGGTGTACGCGCATGTGCCGATGATCCTGGGACCGGACGGCAAAAAGCTGTCCAAGCGGCACGGCACGGTGAGCGTCATGCAGTACGAGGAGGAGGGTTATCTGCCCGAGGCGCTGCTGAATTACCTGGTGCGACTGGGCTGGTCGCACGGCGATCAAGAAGTGTTCAGCGTTGATGAGATGATCGAAAAGTTCGATGTCCGCGACGTCAACAGGTCCGCCGCCGCGTTCAACCCCGAAAAGCTCTTGTGGCTGAACCAGCACTACATCAAGCAGGCGGAGGCGGGCAGGCTCGCGGGGCTGTTGCGCGATTACCTGCACCGGCTCGGCGTCGATGCCTCGCGCGGCCCGGCGCTGGAAGAGGTCATCGAGCCGCTGCGCGAGCGCTCGAAGACGCTGGTGGAAATGGCGAATCAGGCGCGCATCTTCTACGAGGATTTCAAAGACTACGATCCCGCCGCGGCGAAGCATCTGACCAAGGACTCAAAGTCGTTGCTGGCTGAACTACGGAGACGATTCGCCGTGCTGCATGACTGGTCGGCGCCGGCAATTCATACAATGGTTTCGCAGGTGGCGGAGGAACAGGGCTTGAAACTCGGCAAGGTCGCGCAGCCGCTGCGCGTCGCCGCCTGCGGCGGCACGGTATCGCCGCCCATCGATGTCACGCTCAAGCTTTATGGCCGCGAGCGCACTTTGAAATGCCTCGATCGCGCGCTGGCCTTCATCGACGGCGCCAAGACCTGAACACGTCACCCTCCCCCCTTGCGGGAGAGTGATGGGGAGAGGGGTTATTTTTTGTTGATGTCGATGAGGCAGAGCAGCGCCGGCAGCACGACCAGCGAGCAGAACAACGCCAGCGCCAGCGACAGGCTGATGAGCACGCCCATGCCGGCCAGGCCGGGGTGGGTCGAGATCGCCAGCGTGCCGAACGAGGCGATGATGGTGAAACCGCTGAACAGCACGGCGCGCGGCGTGCTGCTGGTGAGCACGTCGGCGACGCCGCCCTCGCTGCGATAGCGCAGCACGAGATAGGCGGCGTAGGCGTTGTTGAGGCCGATCAGGAGCGGCAGCGCGATGATGTTGGCGAAGTTGAACGGGATGTGCAGCAGCACGGAGGCGGCGACGGTGAACAGCATTGCCAGCAGCAGCGGCGTCATCATCAGCACCGTGGCGCGGACACTGTGCAGCACCACCACCACCAGCAGCACGGTGCAGAAAAACGCGAGCAGGGCCGCCTCGATGCAGGCGCGGATGACGGTGTCGCCGCCCTCCAGCAGCTCGACGGGCGCGTCGGTGGCGGCGGGCGCGACGGCCTGCACTGCGCGCACGAAGCGCCGCAGGGCCTCGTTGTCGTTCATGTTCTCCTTCGGATACACCTCCAGCCGCGCGCGGCCGTCGGCGGCCACGTAGCGTTCCTTGATTTCCTCGGGAAGATCGGCGAGCTTGACGGGGCCGGCCTGCAACGCCTTTTGCAGCCGCGCGATCAGCTGTGGCAGGTCGCCGATCAAATCCCGCTGCAATCCCGGTATCACGGACGCCGGCCATCCGGGCAGCGTTTCAAGGCGCTGGATCGCGGCGCTCAGCCGCTTCATGCTCGCCGCCATGCCCGGATCCTTTTCCCCGCCCTGTTCCTCCAGCAGCTTGTCGCCGAATTTCTTCAGGCTTGCCGCCTGCACCGCGGCGTCCACCGGCGCGTTGGTGTCGGGCGTCACCAGCACGCCCTGCAATGATGTGCGGATGCTGTCGATGATGGGCAGCTTGTCGCCCTGGTTTTCGGGCACGTAACTCGCGAGGTTCACGGTCTTGTCCACCACCGGCAGTTTTTCGAGCCTGGCCCCGAGTTCACGCGCGGCGTCCAGGTTGGGGGCGAGGATTTCGATGGTGTAGGGCGTGGTGTCCGGATCGCTCAGCAGGTCGCGGAAGGTGGCGACGGATTCCGTGGTGCCGTCCTTCAAATTGATCGGATTGAAATCGAAGCTGGCGCGCGGCAGCAGCAGGAAAGCGCCGCCGACCGCGGCCATGGTTGCGATCAGGATGGCGCGCGCGTGCCGCTGCAACAGGCGGCTGTGGCCGTTCGCGCCCGCGGCGGCGATGTGCTCCGGATGGGCGCGCGGCTGGCGCATCAGGCCCAGCAAGGCCGGCAGCAAGGTGAGATTGGCGAAGAGCGCCACCGCCATGCTGAAGCCGGCGATGACGCCGAGTTCGGCAAGCCCGCGGTAGCTGGTCGGCACGAAGGCGAAGAAGCTGATGGCCGCCGCCACCGCCGCCAGCGTGAGTGCGCCGCCGATGCCGCGCGCGGCGCCGTGCAGCGCGGCGGTGCGATCCCGCCCGCGATCCGATTCCTCGAGGTAGCGCATGGCGAACTGGATGCCGAAGTCGACGCCCATGCCGATGAACAGCACCGCGAAGCTGACGGAGATGAGATTGAGCGCGCCGAAGGCGAACGCCGCGAAGGCGGCGGTCCAGATGAGGCCGCAGGTGAGGGTGATGAGCACGGCCAGCACCGGCCCCGGCGAGCGCAGGCCCAGCACCAGCAGCACGCAGACGAGTCCGAACGACAGCGCCGTGGTCAGCTTCGAGTCGCGTGACACGGTGGCCAGCTCCTCGGTATCCATGGCGACCGATCCCGTGACCCGCACGCGCACGCCGGGATGCGTCGCCTCGATTTCGCGGCCGATCTGGTGCACCGCCTTGAGCGCGTCCGCCGCCGGCTCCAGGCTGGTGAAGTCGAGCTTCGCCTGGGTCAGCACGAAGGCGCGCCGCGGTCCGGGCTTGTTCGCGTCCGGCTTGAACATCTCATCGCGCCAGGACATGCGCTGCGGATGGCCGTCGAGGCGCCGTTCGATGACGCCGCTCAGCCGGTCGAACATGCCGGTCAGCGTCTTGCGATCCTCGGGGCTGACGTATTCGCCGAAGGCCTTGGCGAGAACGTCGCTCAGGCCCCGCAGGCTGGGATCGCGCGACAGGGTGCCGAGAAAGGGCGCCGCCGCCGCCAGCTTCTCGTCCAGCGTCCACAATTCATCGGTGCTGAGGTACAGCAGGCCGTAACGGGCGAAATATTCCCCCGATCCCGGTTCCTCGACGTGCTGGAATTGTCGGGGCCTCTTCCGCAGCGCCGCGGCCAGATCGTCGGCGGCGTCGCTGGCCTCGCCCGCGTGTTCCGCCTCCAGCACCAGCACGATCTGATCGCCCAGTTGCGGGAAGGCGGCGCTGAATTCACGCCCCGCCTTGCGGAACGGCAGATTGCGATCCAGCATCTTGGTGGTGTCGGTGTCGAGCGCGATGTGCGTCGCCGTGTACCAGGCCAGCCCCGCCGTCGCCAGCAGCGCGAGGATGACGACGGCCCCGGCGCGCCGCACCGAAAATTGCACCACTTGCAGCAGCGCCGAGCGGTACTGGGATTTCAGCCGGTGGATCAGGGGGGACATGAGGGTGGGACTAATTCGGTTTCGTCCTGGTTCTGTGCCGCGATATCGCCGCGCCATTGCTGTGAAATTCATTCATGCCGCGTCGTCTTCGGCTTGACACCGGGGAGGGGCTGCCGTACATTTTCCCACCTTTTTTAAGGGGCCATAGCTCAGTTGGGAGAGCGCTACAATGGCATTGTAGAGGTCGCGAGTTCGACTCTCGCTGGCTCCACCAACTTTCCTTATGATTAATCATCACTCAATCAGGCTGGCTCATCCCGGCCTTTTTGTTTTTTACGGACCACGCTGTCCCCATCGTCTAGAGGCCTAGGACACGGCCCTTTCAAGGCCGCAACACGGGTTCGAATCCCGTTGGGGACGCCATGATAATGCTCATGGCATCGGGGCGGGATTCTCACCATCCCTGTGTGTTGCTCGTCCCCGCCGTGGGACTCGCCGGGCGTCCATGCCCGGCTGGCGCGCAAAATTGCTCCCGGCAATTTTGTCGAATCCCGTTGGGGACGCCATGATAATGCTCATGGCGTCGGGGCGGGATTCTCACCATCCCTGTGTGTTGCTCGTCCCCGCCGTGGGACTCGCCGGGCGTCCATGCCCGGCTGGCGCGCAAAATTGCTCCCGGCAATTTTGTCGAATCCCGTTGGGGACGCCAT